>Ga0265342_10000057_pt1 | contig 120509 bp, 127 predicted proteins | sample 4CB327metaG_FD_203125 | JGI IMG/M metagenome (GOLD analysis project Ga0265342, IMG submission 203125) | Rhizosphere microbial communities from Carex aquatilis grown in University of Washington, Seatle, WA, United States - 4-CB3-27 metaG | ecosystem: Host-associated > Plants > Roots >...
GCCACCCGATGTCCTTCTTGCCGACGCAGATGGTGCAGACCCCGAGCGGGGGCGTGCCCCGGAGGGTGATGGTCTTCACGTCTTCGATCTCCGGCTGTTTTGCAATGGCCTGGAGGAGGTACCGGAGACCGGTGCCCTGCACGGCATTCGTCTCAACGATATCGATCGAGGGGATCACGCTCCGGATGCACTCCCGGAACACTTCCTTCTCTGCCTGCGAAACAAGATCGGTCTTCGTCACGACCGCGGAGTCGGCAAGCGCAATGAGGGGTGCCATCTTGAGGGGCGAGTTGGACCCGGAGACGGCGGGCAGCACGGCAATGCCGTAGGACTGGGTGGTGTAGGGCGTGCAGCGGAGGCAGAGGCCCGCGCTCTCGATGATGAGCATACCTGCCCCCAGTTCCTCTGCCCATTTTATCGCGTCCTGCAGGATCATGATGCCCATGTGGTCGGGACAGAGGTCGCCGGAGTAGACCTTCCGGGTCGCGATGCCGAACTCCTCGTGGAGTTCCTCGTCTTCGAATGCCCGGACCACGTCGATCTTGAGGTACGCGGGGCTGTCTGTTTTATTGAACTTCTTTATGATCTGGCGGATAACAGCGGTCTTCCCGGCGCTTGGCGGGCCGGCAACGATGATGAGCTTCATGCAGGTACTCCGGTCTTCTTTGCGGTGGTTTTTGCGGGGTTCAGGCGGTCCGGGATCAGATCGCCGGCACGGATCCTCTCACGGAGATCCCAGAGGGTGCCATCCATGCCGGTTACGGTCGCGATGATCCCGCTCTCGCGGCCTTTTGGCTCGAGAACAGCGGAGACCGCACCGTTCTTCATGACGATGCGGCGGTCCGTAATCAGGGCGAGGTACGGGTCGTGGGTGACGAAGATGACGGTCTTCTGGTATTCGCGGAGGCAGGTGATCACCCGCTCCTTATTGATGCCGGCATTCTCGATCTCGTCGAGGAGCAGGATCGGTGTCTGCCCGATCAGGATCGCGTCCGCAATGAGGAGCGAGCGGGTCTGGCCGCCGGAGAGCGCGCTCATGCGCACGGACTCCTTAATCTTCTCACCGGTAAATTCGTTGGCAAGCGCGATCGTACGGCTGATCAGCTCCCGTGCGTCGTTATCCCGCGCTCTGATATGCAGGGCAAGGAACTTCGCAACGCTCAGGTCGGCAATGACCCGGGTGTTCTGGGTGATCGACGCAATCGGCTTCTTCGCCGGGTCGCGCACCATCTCTTCCGGGGCTTCGGCGCCGTTGACAAGGATGTTACGCCCCGTCACGGTGTCGTCCAGTGCAAGGACCTCGATGTCATTGATGAATGCCGATTTCCCTGAACCCGTGGGGCCCACGATGGAGATGGTATCCCCGGGCCGGATCACGATCCGGTCAAACCCCTCTGTCTCCCCGTCACGGTTGGTGCCGGGAAGTACCGTTATCTCGTACGCCAGTTCGCTGTTCATCACCGGAATCATAGACCGGGGGGTTGATAAAATCTTCCAAAACAGCAAAAAAATTATCACTTTAGTAACAGTTATTATCTCAGAAATGATACCTAAAGGATAATATGCTCTCAAAAAGGATATTCGAGACGGATTTTACCACGGCACTGAACGAGGAGCTGGACCGGAAGAACCTGTCCGTAAAGGACCTGGCCGACCTGACGGGTATCCCGGTCTCGACCCTCTACAAGGTTACCGTGGGGGAGCGGGACCCGCGGCTCTCCACCGTAAAGAAGATCGTTGCCGTGCTCGAACCTCACCGCGAGAGGTTTATTGCGATCATCGCTGCCCGGTTCCTGCTCGACAGCCTTGAGGTCCGCGAGACCGAGGTGGGCGGGAAGAAGTTCCTGATCCGCGGGTATTCCGCCAACTCGCTGGACGAATGCATCATCGCCGCGGCCCGGGCCGAGAAGGACGGGGCGTCCGGGATTGTCTGTGCCCCGATCCTCGCCTCCATTGTCGAGAAGATCGTCGATATCCCGGTCGGGATGCTCCGGCCGGAACTCTCCGTTGTCAGCGAAGCCATCACCTCCGTGGCAAAGAAGATCGGGTGAAGTATGGTAACCCAGGCACGTCCCTCACAAGCGATCAGGATCGGCCACCTCTCCACGATGTACCATACCGCGTTCCTGCTCCGGGGAACCGACCTCCTCGACCGGCAGGGCCTTGCGGCAACCTGGCGGCTCTTCCCCTCCGGCCCGGACATCATCAGCGCCATGCAGCGGGGCGACCTCGACCTCGGGTATATCGGGCTTCCCCCGGTGATCATCGGTATCGATAAGGGGCTCTCCCTTGCCTGCATCGCCGGCGGCCACGTGGAAGGCACCGTCATGATCGCCGGGCCCGGGACCCGGACCCTTGCGGAAGCGGGGAGCATGCAGGAGTTCCTCGCCCAGTTCTCCGGCAAGGCGATCGGCACCCCGCCCCGGGGATCGATCCATGACGTGATCGTGAACGAACTCCTGCGGGAGCACGGGATAACGGACGTCACCGTGAAGAACTATCCCTGGGCGGACTTCCTTGCCGATGCCCTCCAGGCCGGGGAGATTGCCGCCGCTGCCGGGACACCGGCGCTTGCGGTGACCGCACGCAGGTACGGGAGTGCGAAACTGGCAGTCCCGCCCGGCCGGCTCTGGCCGTTCAACCCGAGTTACGGGATAATCGTGATGCGGGAGATGCTGGAAAAGAAGGAGCTGCTCACCCGTTTCCTCACTGCCCACGAGGCGGCCTGCGAACTGATCCGGAACGACCCGGCCACCGCGGCGGGTGTGGTGGCAAAGACCACCGGGATGGTGGACCCTGATTTCGTGATGGAGACGTACCGGATCTCCCCGAAATACTGCGCTGCCCTGCCCCCGGAGTACATAGCCTCCACGACGAAGTTCGTCCGGACCCTGCAGGCGCTCGGGTATATTTCCCGGCCTATCGGCGAGGACGAGATCTTCGACCGGTCGCTGATCGCGGCCGTGCACCCGGGGCCTCATCATTACAATGACGGGATCCGCGGGAACGTGTAGTCCTGTGCAGGACTTCCATTGTTAAAATCCATCTTTTACCGGGCACTATGGCTTGTACTTCAGCCCGTACTCCGGATATGCGGTAATAATCTCCGGCAAACTCATATCCGGAAAAAAAGGGAATGTATCTTCAGAAGAGCGACGGGTTGAGCATCCCGAAGATCATCGCGATATGGGCTACCACGAGGAACCCGATCAGGAGCAGGAAGTGGAGTTTCATCTTTGCATCCTTCTCTGCGTTCTTCGCGATGACGCCCAGTTCGAGGAGCGCGATGCCGAAGAGGAAGATTACTCCGCTCAGGTAGAAGCCCACGGCGATGATATCGGTTATCCCTCTCCATTCAATATGCGGGACTACCTGCGTGGTGAGGTACAGGAAGATCGCGAGGAAGTAAAAGCCGAGCGCGATCCCGACCGCTTTGTTGAACCTGCGGAGCGGGCCGTCATAGAGCCTGCCGAACGTCACAAAGAACTCGGTCGCCGTCAGGGTCTCGGCAAGGATCACCGGGATTGCCATGAAGAAGAGAAGGTTCCATGGCTGGTTTGTTGCGAGCAGCTCCATGTAATGGGTCATGTTCATATTCATTGCCTGGGATGCCACCGCCGTGGCGGCCATAACCATGTCTGTCATTGTCTTTGAGTCTCCTTTGATCCGCGGCCCGCCCGTTGTGCGGGGTATGGCCTGGTTTCACCCATAGCATCCCATGCCTGTTATTAAACCTGTTCTCACCAGGTCATCTCCCGGTAGTGCCTGCCTCTTTTGCCACTACCTGAACTGCTTTTAAGGCCGTTTGCAAAAGTACTGCGTATGAAACGTATCCGGGGCATTGCAGCGGTTTTTGTCATGCTCATGGTTACGATCGCAGGGGTACCTGCGACTGCCTTCAGCTCCCCGGTCGTACCGGCAATGCCACTCATGCCGATGCATGGTGCAGCCGGCGAGGCAGGCAATCAGATGCCCTGCTGCAGTTGTACGATGATGGTTCAGGAAGCCGGATCGTCCCGGGAAACGTCTTCCCGTGCTGCGGCTGTACCCTCCGGGGCATCGTCTTCCGGTACAAACCCCCTGCCGGTAACGATCCTGCCCGGACGGGTCGGGAGGGTCTCGGGTATCCGGCGGATCTATGCGGCGAATGTGCTCGATCTCCCGGAACGTGCAGCCGTGTATCACCTGATCGTCTCACAGCCCGGCATCGGTACTGCCGAACTGGGCAGGCGGCTCGGGATACACCGGGAGACGCTCCGCTACCATCTGGATCTCCTTGCCGGTTTCCGGAAGATCGTGGTGACCCGGGATTATGGTACTGTCCGGTTCTACGAGAACCACGGGAGATACGGTGATACCGAGCAGCGTATGCTCCGCCATCTCCGGAACCCGACGGCAGCCGGGATCCTCTCCCTCATCCAAGCCGGCCCGGGCATCGCCCAGTCGGAGATTGCCGTACGGCTCGGGATCACGTCACCGACCGTGCGGTGGTACGTGCAGCGGTTTGAAGAAGACGGGCTCATTTCCGTCCACCGGGACGGGCGGTTTGCCCGGTACATACTTACCGACACATCTGCGTCGGTTCTGAACCAGGCCGCAATAAGCAGTGCCGTTCCCCTGCCGGGATAATAATTTCAGTCTTCGAGCTGGATCGTGGTCAGCTTCACCGACTCGACCCCTTTCTGCGACATGAGCCTCTCGGCAAGCGACTTGAGCTGGGTGCCGTCGCCGTGGACCAGGATCACTTCGAGACACCGGTCATGGGTTACATGGGAGTGGAGCGAGGCTTTTATGATCGCGTTGAACTCGTGCTCGATATCGGTGATATTGGTGAGGAGGTTGCGCTGGTCGTGGTCATAGACCATCGTGATGACGCCTTCCCGCTCGCCCTTGACGTCCGACATCCACTTGTAATAGGTGATGTACGTGCGGATCGCGTCCCGGATACCTTCCGACCGGGAGGAATAGCCCCGGTAGTTCAGGATTTCATCGAACCGGTCGAGCAGGTTTTTCGGCAGCGAGATGCCAATCCGGGAGAGGTCGTCGTCCATGGTAGAACCTTTGATCACACTATCGGAGCTGATCGTTTTAAAACGTTTTGAAAAAAAGCTGACAAAGTGTTACTCTGTAATATTCTGTGGCGGCCGGCCCGGGGTCCCCGGCCGATACCCTTTTTGGCCGGTGCCGGCAACTACTCGTCATGGAAGACGGGACGGGCAGAACGGGGGAGCAGGCGTTCAGCGCACTCACCCGCGTCCGCCTCACCCGGCTCGACAAGGTGCTGTACCCGGGAGCCGGGGTCACCAAGGCGGAGGTGCTCAGGTATTATATCCGGGCAGCCCCGCACATGCTCCCGTTCCTCCGGGACCGGCCCCTCACCATGCACCGGTTCCCGGACGGGGTGGACGGCGAGGGTTTCTTCGAGAAGGATGCGCCGGCCGGGACACCGAAGTACGTGGAGACCTTCACAAGGTATTCGGAGACCGCGGACCGCGATATCCACTTCGTGGTCTGCAACAACCTCGACACGCTCATCTGGATCGCGAACCTCGCCTCCCTCGAGATCCACACGACCCTCTCTACCACCGGCGCGTACGAGTCTCCCGATCTCCTCCTCTTCGATATCGATCCCGAACCCCCTCTCGGGTTCGATGACGTTATCGATGTCGCGCTGGTGGTCCGTGAGGAGCTGGAGGCGGCCGGTCTCCGGCCCTTTGTCAAGACCTCGGGGAAGAAGGGCGTCCACATCGTGGTCCCGCTCGTGCCCGGCTACCGGTTCGGCGAGGTACGGGACTTCGCCCATGAGATGGGGAAGAAGATCGCCCGGGGCACCCCGCACGTGGTCTCAGAGTTCCCGCACTCCCGGGACCCCGGGACGGTCTTCATCGACTATCTCCAGAACGCCCACGGGAAGACGATGGCCGCCCCGTACAGCCTCCGGGCCACCCCGGGCGCAACCGTCTCCGCCCCGCTCCGGTGGGAGGCGCTCCGGCAGGGTCTCCGTCCCGAAGATATTAATATCCGGACGATAATTCCGGGAGATGAAGACCCCTGGAGGGATATCCTTGACACCCGGCAGAAGATCTGAACCAGGACGCGGGCGGCAGCTGCCCTCCGCGTCATCCGCATCGCGAAGAACGACCGGGGCAAAGGCCCGGTCCACCGGGACGATCGGGACCTACGAAGCCCACGCCCCGCAGGCACGCAGGGGAAAAGACGCCGGCCCGTCCCCGAAGCAGACGGCGCAGGCCCGGCAGGGTTCCGAAGGGGACGCCGGAAAGCCCGAAAAGGCCGGCAGGCCCTTCTGGAGCGGGAGCATCACGATCGGCCTCATCAACGTCCCGGTCCGGCTCTACACGATGGTACGGGACCGGTCCTTCTCGTTCCGGCTCCTCCACCGGAAAGACGGCCAGCCCCTGAAGTACGACCGGGTCTGCTCCCGGGACGGCATGGTGGTCCCGTGGCAGGAAACCGTGAAGGGATACGAGATCAGGAAAGGCGAGTTCCTGGTCTTTGAAGCCGACGAACTGAAGGCCGCGATGCCCGAGTCGGACCGTAAGATACGGATCGACAAGTTCGTGCACTACCTTTCCCTCGACCCGGTCTACTTCGAGAGCTCGTATGTCCTCGTCCCCGACCGGAGCGAGGAGGCCTACAGCCTGCTCGTGGTCGCCCTCCAGGAACTGGGAATGGCCGCTGCCGGGACGGTCACGCTCCGGACCAAGGAGTACCCGGTCGTGGTGCACGTGTATGACGGCGCCCTCGTCCTCACCACCCTCCGTCACGCGGATGAGGTGACACCGCCCCACGCCTTCTCGATCCTGCCCTCCCTGCCGGTGCCGAAGGAGGCCGAGCTGGCGCTCGCGAAACGGATCATCACGGACCTCTCCGGGGACTTCTCCATCAACGATTATCCCGACCGGTACCGGGAGGCGATCCTCTCGCTCATCGATAAGAAACTCGCCGGGAAGAAGATCGTGTACGAGGAGCCGCATCCCGAGGAGGCAAAGGAGCTGATGCAGGCCCTGCAGGAGACCATCGCCACCCTTGCCCGGAAATGAGATGACGCCCCGGTACGCCCCGATGCTTGCCCGGCCGGCCGACACGCCGTTCAGCAGCGATGACTGGCTCTTCGAGATCAAATGGGATGGCGTCCGGGCCATTGCCTCGGCGGGAACGACCCTCTCCCTCCTGAGCAGGAACCAGGCGGACCTTGCCGGGCAGTTCCCGGAACTCGCGGAACTGCTCACGCTCGCCCCGCAGACCGTGCTCGACGGGGAGATCGTGGTGATGAGGAACGGGAAGCCCGACATGCAGGCACTCCTCTCCCGGCTGCAGTCAGGTCTGCCCCGTACCGGCGCCCCGCCGGTCACCTACATAGTCTTCGACATCCTCGAACGGGGCGGGAAGGACCTGACAGGCCTCCCGCTCTCGGAGCGCCGGCAGATCCTGCGGGAGGCGGTGAAGGAAGGGTCCCACGTAGTCCTCTCCGAACCCGTGGAGGGACGCGGGGAGGACTATTACCGGGCCGCGATGGCGCAGGGGCTCGAAGGGATCATGGCGAAGAGGAAGGACAGCCGGTACGAGCCCGGCATCCGGAGCGGGGCCTGGCTGAAGATCAAGGCGCAGAAGAGCTGCGACTGCGTGATCGCAGGGTATACCCCCGGGCATGGCGGGCGGGGCCCGGCATTCGGGGCCCTCCTGCTCGGGTTGTATGAGGATGACGTACTTGTCCCGGTCGGCAAGGTGGGCACCGGATTCTCCGACCAGCTCCTTCTGGACCTGATGGAGCGGTTCGGCCCGCTGGTCACGTCCGTACCGCAGCTGACGGGGGTCCGCGAGACGGTGGTCTGGCTGGAACCCGTGCTCGTCTGCGAGGTCGGGTACATGGAGGTGACCCGGGACCGGAGGCTCCGGATCCCCCGGTTCCTCCGGCTCCGCACGGACAAGCCCGCTTCCTCCTGCACGACCGACCAGCTCTCCGGCGGGGAACGGCCCGCGGGCCCGGAGGAATATGCGCCCGGGCGCACAGGCCCTGCCGGGAGACCGGTCGGGGAAGAGGGGGCAGCCATCAGGCCCCAGTTGAGGAAGTATCATGAGAAACGGCATTTTTCTGTCACGAATGAACCGGAGGGGGCACCGGACATGACCGGGAACTCCTTTGTGATCCAGGAGCACCACGCAAGCCACCTGCACTATGACCTGCGGCTGGAACGGGACGGGGTGCTGAAGAGCTGGGCGGTGCCCAAGGGCGTGCCCGAAACTGCGGGAGAGAAGCACCTCGCCGTCGCCGTCGAGGACCACCCGCTCGAATACGGGTCGTTCGAAGGCGAGATCCCGGCAGGGGAGTACGGGGCCGGCACGGTCTCGATCTGGGATAAGGGCACGTACGAGACGAAACACTGGGATGACGACAAGATCGAGGTCACCCTGCACGGGCACCGGCTGCAGGGGCCGTACGTGCTCGTGAAGTTCAAGCGGGCGGGAAAGAACGAGTGGCTGGTGTTCCGGTCAGGCACGTGAACAGCCGGGTATAACCGGAGCCGGACTTTTCGTGAACGCTTTCCGGGGGGCTGCCGGCACCGGCCGGTTTGGGGGTGGCATGTACCTGACGCCGCAGCTCGTGCCATGCCGGTGCCATTTGTCGCCGGCCTGACAAAATATTTATATTTCAAGTTGAATATCATTTTTTAAATTGAGGCTATGGTATGACACCGTCACCAGCAACACCTCTGACAAGAATTGTGAAGTTTGGCAAGGATCCGGCGAAGCGCGACAAGCGCAACCTGCAGCTCTCCGCGATCCTCAAGGCACCGCCGAAACTGCCCGCGGAATACGACTTCGATGTCCAGCACAACGGGATCCCGACACCGATGTTCGCCAACGATTACCACGGCGACTGCGTGATCGCGGGGAGGGCCCACCAGACACTCCGGTTCGAGGATGCGGAGCAGAAGAAGATCCTGCCCATCACCGACACCGATGTGCTGAACGAGTGGCACAAGGAAAACGGCGGGACCGAGAACGGGCTCTCGGTTCTCGATTCGCTGAAACTCTGGCGCACGAAGGGCTGGAAGGCAGCTAAGAAGAACTACAAGATCAAACTCTTCGCGGAGATCGACCGGAAGAACCATGACGAGGTCAAAAGGACGGTCTACGCCGACGTGGGCTGCGGCCTCGGGTTCGCCCTGCCGGACTCGGCCCTGCCGGCGTTCCATGCCGGCAAGCCCTGGACAGATACCAAAGGCCCGGCCAAACAGGAGAACGGGCACTATATCTATGTGCCGGGATACACGACGATCGGGCCGGTCGGCGTCACCTGGGGCAGGAAGCAGCAGATGAGCTGGGCCTTCTTCGACAAGTACTGCGACGAGGCGTATGCGGTCATCGATGCAGCGGATACGGTCAAGAAGCAGCAGCTGATCGATGAGAAGAAGGCCGATGCGTTCCTTGCCGGGCTGAAGAAGAAGTAACGGAAGATCGTGCCCCGGGCCCGTGCCTGCCGGCAGTGAACGTATGCCGGCGACCCTGACCCCCGGGGGTAAAGGGGGTGGCTGGTACTCCGGGCGTGGTCCGGTACTCCTGTCAGCAGGTGACGATCCGACTTTTTTTATGGTACGGGAAGGCAAATCCTGTACAGGGAATGGTAACGAAGAGTATGGAGAAACACTACTTTCTGCTCAGGCTGGTCCCGCCAAGGCCCGGCTTTCCCGCCGCCATGGACGCGGAGGAAGCAGCGGTGATGAAGGAGCATGGCGCGTACCTGAGGCGCCTGCTGGAGAAGGGGACGCTGATCGTTGCCGGCCCGGTGCTCGACCCGGCGGGAGCCTGGGGCGTTGCCGTCGTGGAGGCCGGTTCGGAAGAAGAGGTACGGGCGATCACCGCTGAGGACCCCACCGTCCTGTCCGGTCTCGGGTTCCGGTGGGAGATCTACCCAATGGCACAGGCCCTGGTACGGAAGTAAAAAAGGGAATAACCCTGGTCCGCCTGCCTATGGCATCGCCGGCTTCCAGATACCGATGGCATTGCCTTCGCTGTCCTGGATGATCGCCGTATATCCTACGGACTTGATCTCCATCTTCGGCACGGCAATTTTGCCCCCCAGCTTCACTACCTTCGCAAGCACCTTGTCGATGTCATCGACCATGACATAGTTGATGATAGGTTCGGCCATATTCCGCTTGTACAGGCCACCCATGTTCAGGGTGCCGCCCATCGCACCCTGCTGCGGCTCCCCGAGGACGATGTCGTGGTACTGCATGGATGATGCCTTCGCGGGATCGATCGCGGTCTTCGTAGGTTCGATCTTCCACCCGAGAAGGTTGTGGTAGAAATGCTTTGCCCGGTCTACGTTGTCGGCAGGGATCTCGAAATACGCAATGTTTGGCATGGGCAAAGGTGTGAGCAGAATCGTATTTAGCGGTTGGGATGGTACCATGGTACCCGTGCCGGCGCCGGCAATCCCAGTGTATCCCCGGTCACACTTTCACCCGCCCCGATCCCGGGTATTAATACCGGCCCATGCAACGGCATGGCTGGCATGAACCGGCAGGCACATCTCGTCATCGGTATAGCGGCCTTCCTTGCGTACTTTTACGCTATGGGCCTGTTCCACATCTCTGCCGGTGCCCTCTTCGTTTTCGGGATCGTTGCGGTGTCGGCAGGATCGCTCTTTCCGGACATTGTGGAGCCCGCGACGAGCGCCCGGCACCGGGGGATCTTCCACAGCAGGCGGGCGCTGAAGCTTGCCGGGGTACTGTTCCTTATTATGGCTGTGATGGTATTGCTCGCTACCGCATTGCCCCGGTTGCCGGTCGTGTTTGCTGCGTCCTGTTTCTTCCTCGGGTATGCGGCGCACCTGCTCGCGGATTCGGTGACCCGGGCGGGGCTGCCGGGGTGAGGGGAATGGGCCTTTGGCATGGGGTGGCAGCCCCCTTCGCGGAGCGGCACCTCATTGTCGCGAAGGCTGATGTGCTGACAGCGTTGTGTGATCAGTTGGATGCACGGCTGCGGGAACGGGCGACAGGAACAACGGCCGGTTGCGCAGCCAGCGGGGGCAGTGCAACTTCGTATAAACCGGCCAGCAGTTTTTCGCCCAATTTTGTTGAGGTATAGTAGGTTTTGTTGGAGTCTCCGGTATCTGCAAGCTGCTTTACTTTCTTCGCCACGAGGCCGCTGGCTACCAGGGATTTGAGTGCCTCATTAATGGTCTTTGGATTTGCATCGAACTCCTTTTTCAGCTGGTTGAAATATTTGTCTCCATCAACGGTGAGCGCAATGTAGATTGCCCATTTTTGCGGAGTATTGAGTTCCATAACCGCTTCGCGGATCTCAACCGGGACCTGATCCAGGTAATGCCGGACAGCATGCTCGTCCATAAGTTACTTCCACTTAACTAGTTACCAATTAGTAACTCATAATCCTTTTGATGATACTTTCACACCGCGAAGATCGCATATCTAAACCTGAATAATTTAATTCGTATGTAATGTCCCTTTCTGACGAATCAAAACGGTGTTTTTCACAGAGGAGAACCCATCTTGATCGTCTCAAAAGGAGTACTCCCGTCGGCATCTTCGGCTCATTTTATGAACCGAGGAAGCGGGATTTAATCTCCCTCAAAGAATTCCTCCCGAAGGCCGGTTACAATCCCCGGATCTCTGACGATCTCGATGTAAGAACAGAAAAGGAACGGGAGAGCAGGGATCCGGTAATCGACCGGAGAGTAAGTGAACGGTTGATTGCCGAAAGCGATATCCATCTGTTTGTTCTGGTTCATGAGAAAGAGGACGAGCCTGACAATCTGATACAGTCTGTTTCCATGGAGATCGAGCGTCTGCATACCTTAAGAGAGTGCGGGAAAAAGGCGGGAAAATATGTTGCAGTCTATGCAGAACGAGGCTTGATCGGGACTATGGGTAGTGTATGTGACGGACTGTTGATCTTGAAAAATGGTGACTGGGATGTTGAAGAGTTCGATGAAATTTACGAGATCTTCAAGCCTGCCAGACAATTCTGCATGAACTGCATCCGGGATATGTATGGGTACTGACACTCTCCAAGAGGGGGTCAGCACCATACCCCCTCCCCTATTTGCCGTCCGGCCCGTGCAGACCCCCCTGGCAGGGGGGTGGGGGGGTCACCCGGAGACCCCCCCTCATGTGACCGGGAATTCCGCGGCTTACTCATTTCTGGGAATCCTTTGAACCCCTTTGTTTCGTCTGGAGTGCTTCCCGTTGCTCTGCCCGGGGCGGGTGCCTTACTCACATTTGGGGGGAGGGGGTCTGCCCGGGACCCCCCCACCCTTCCGGACAAAAACCGCGGGAGACCCCCCCACCCATGGCCAGGGGGGTATACCTGACACCCCCCCACGTGGGCCGGAATTGTGCGGGATTTGGGGGTGCCGGACATGTTTCCTGCGACGTGGAGAGGTGTGGGAAAGGGGGGTCAGGAGCCGGGCGGGGGCCGGGCGCTGAGGGGGAGGGGGGGTATGGGGGAGACCCCCCCTCGCAGTATTTGTTAATGGATTTGATTCACTATAGGGAATGTTGTTGCATAAATGAGTTATCAGGTTATTGAACAACAATTTTTAATTATAAATCTAAAAAAAATCATCGAGCGTCGGATGTGCTTTAGTTAATTTTGTTGTAATATCTTGAAGAGCTTGAATTTTTGCTCGTTCTTCAGATTTACAATCTGCCCAATTTTCATAATATTTTTTGGTTAAATGTTCGATTACTACTTTAAGCTGAAGTCCTTGGCATTTCAATCTGATGTATTCAGAATCAATGATTTCGAATAAATCACAATCTACCCCAAATTTAATTAGTCTCTCCATTATTTTTGTGAGATTTTCTTTTATTTCGGTTTTATTTAATCCAAAATACGCATTTTCAAATAATGCCTTAAAAATTTGATTTCTTGAAATTCTTTTTTTATCATCAACACGATCGTCACTGAGATTTTCTAGGTAACAATATCCCAATACAATATTGATCATAGTTAAAAAAAGATGTAAATTTAAATAATATGGTACATCGAACTGACCTGAAAGATCATCTCCGCCATACCGTTCCGACAACATTTCCGTAAGGATTTGATTATGATGTTGGTGACCATTACAAAGATGAATTTCTTCAGTCCCAGGCAAATATTCCCATACTTTGATGTCGATCGATACTATGTCATCTTTTTTTTCTCTGGATTGGGATTCCTGCGACGCAACAGAACGGGCAATTTTGCATGAATCCTCAAAATAAACACATTCAACAAATTCGATCTTATTGGGATCCAGATCAAGATCTAATTTTTTCGAGAAATATTCAATATTTTCTAATACGAGGCGTTTTGCATCTTTTATTTGGCTTATATTTCCACAACTATCTTTAACGGATGATTTGCATTCAATAAAAATTGCACTTTGATCTGATTCGTTATAGATTACTAGATCGAAAATGCAGTTATTTTTCTTTTCAGCACTTTTTTCAATCAGCGGTTCTAGAAAATAAAACTGATAACCAGTTTTTTTTGATAAACTTGTATCAGCAAATGCTTTTGCACATGCCTTAATTAGTTGATGATGATTATTATTTGTTTCAATGATCGACTGAAGATTTCTTTTAAGGTTGACTTTCAAATTACTTTTCCAAGCCTCTTTCAATCGTTCCATGTCATTTTTTATCCCAACCGGAGCACGCTTATAAAAATCATCATAACTCTCCCCAGGTTGAGGCAGTAAAATTATTCTCACCCCACTTGAGCAGTGTTATCAATCTGTGATACGACAAATTGATAGAATCTCATCGAAGAACTGATGTCTCGTTGTTTCACAGGGAAAACGTCGATTTTCTTTCCGGTGGTTGTTATATCAAAAAGTGATCCTGAATAATCATCTACAAGTCTGGCATTGTAAAAAACTGAGCCGGATAAGGCAATATCGTTAAGTACCGTAAAATCAGTTTCTTGGACTAAATCACGGAATTTGGGGATTTCATCATTAGCTAATCCATATGTCATATGAATTGACCATGGTTTCTGTAATGATCTAACGAATTGGTTTTGCTTACCGAAATGGTATGTTTGATAATCAGATTTTACAATCACATCTCGCAAATTCAATAATAAACCCACTACATCGTTAATAATTTTAAAAATATCTTCGAATCTTCCATCCCTATGAGTAAAGATCCCCTTATCATCAATTTTGAAAGCTACGCCGGTTGGCAATCGAAATTCTAGGATTTTCGGAAGAACTCCATACCATATTTCTAATTCGGTTAATGTCTCCTTTCCATCATTACCGTGATATTGAAAATTTCTATCGCAAGAGGGTCTCAATTTTGAGGGTACTTCTGAATTTATTCCTCGTATTGCGGAAAATTTCGTAATAAGCATTTGCTCATATTCTTCAGATAAGTCATCTTTAATTTGTTTCATTACTTGGGGGGGGATCCAGAGGTTCGAAATTCCTCGGTTCCTATTAATATAATTAAAAAGTGTGTTAGGGATATCTTCAGTTTTCTTCGCATCTGTTAAAAAAATAGGAGAATGATTTGTTTCATTAAAGAAGGCATAATAAGAAATTTTGTCATTTTGAGATATTTTTGATATTAAGAATAATTTGCCAAATTCATTTTCGATATCAAAATTCGCCTGTTCGAGACTATCAACAAAATCATCTATCGTATTGAACGTTGAAACGGTCGGTATTATATTAATGATATTTGGCAAATTAAAATTTATCCTTTCATAATCAAGATGACTAATGAAGTCATTAATATTATTGAATTTGGCATTTGATGGTATGGAAATAAAACTCATGGTTTCACATTGACTGATTTTTCTTTGTTCCTATACAATTTCTATTTGATCATTGACATACTTTGTTTGTCGATTGTTATATCTATTTCTAGTAATAAATTCTCTGAAATAGCATTTTCTATTAGAGCATATAATTTGTTCCTTTAACCGAGAAAGATTATCGTAATACATCAAATATTCCCCGCGCTCCTACATCCCCATTCCCCCACCTTTAATATCCGGTAGACGAATGGACCAATTAATATTTATACAATTTATATCAATCTGATCTAATCACAATGCCACGTGAATTCAGACACCTCGTGATGACCAACATCCGGCGCATTGCACACTCGCCGGCTGAGGCGGAATGCATCGCGAGGTTACTGCTCATGCAGGTGATTCTCGTGTGTGTAGCACACGCTGCACAGAAGACCTGGTATGCAAACAAATTGACAAACGGAGATCCTGATGTGGATGTGACGGTACCTGACGGGCTTTCATCACCAGAAGCCGCAGGGACCGGGGGAACGAACTCCGTTGACACCCCCGGCAGCAGGTTTTGGGCATTGTGGGAGATTATCACCGGCTTCGGAGACTCTTTCGTCAACTCCCCGGCCGGCCCTGTTTTTCCGGCGGACACCGGTCCGAATCGCTGACCCCCGGCCGGGGAATGGTACAGCCTGCCTTGTGAACCCCTGAGAGATCGGATGCACGTGAAGCACGCGTTCACCGGTGGCGGGCCCGCCGTTCCTTTACGAAGAAACGCGGATCGGGCGATCCTACCAGGATTCCAGGACACCGCGTAGCCGGGCTGCCGGATAGTACAGATCAGTACCCGGTATACACGGTCGCTGCGGTTCCCGGGACCTGCACACACTATAGTAATCGTTCGGACGAGCGGAAGCGCTGCCAGTATCGCGGAAGAACAGCAATGAGAACTCAGGAAATGCAAGAGGAAAAGGACATGATGGAACATTCTGGATTCGATGAAGGAAACGAAGAACCGGGCCAGGTCCCGGCCGGTACAGGATGTGCCGGCCGGGCGACCCGTCGGGTAACGAAGGATGGCCGCTGCACCGTGAAGGCGAAGAAGAGCCGGGGCGGCGTGCGGTCGGGCATAACGCGATCCCGGAAGGGAGAGGCCGGCAAAAAAGCCGGCAGGAATGTGATGAACTGCGTGACGGAAGCCCTTCGGGTCCTGAAGAGCGAGGGGTACATGGCCGGGCGGGTGGAGGACCGGGATGTCCCCTTCGATATCCTGGCAACCAACGGGACGGAGACGATCCGGATCCGGGCCATCCGCCCCCGCGTACAGGTAAAGAACGCGGCCGATGTCCGGCACTATCATTCCCGGGAGGTGCTCGAACTCCAGCCGTACTGGGAATCCGACGCCGACAACATCCAGATCTGGATCTCCTCGCGGGTCGCCGGGCTCCTCCGGTACCGGGTCTTCCGGTGCGGTATCTGGAACGTGGAAACCATGCAGGAAGGATGGCAGGAGAAGCGAAAAGAGAAGGCGGATTCCGAATCTGCGAAAGGAGGGATTGCGGTACAAAAATCGCGTACTACATCTGTCCCGGTTTAAGCAACCGGGCACAGGTGAGGCTTCGTTCGGTGATCTGTGTGGAGTCGGTTATATCTCCCCTCCCAATGGTATGATGTCGAAGGGCGCCCCGAGACGCAGTTAAAAAACCAAAACGAAGGAGGCTGTGAAATGGCAGATTTCGCACAGAACACCAACGTGAAGAGCGCGGTTCGCAAGCTTACGAACCCGATTGCGGACATCGGTGCATTCAGCACGATCGTCCAGAACGTGATCCTGAACAACCCGTTCGGGTGTGTACCGCACATGACCTCGGGCACCAACCACCCGCCCGTAGAAAAGTCCAAGGAGTCCTACACGGCGAGGTTCGTGTACCAGGACGGGGACGCAAAGACCGTGGGGAGATGTGCCGCGAGCTACAACACGGCCACCGGCTACACCGCCGGGATCTCGGCCGTGCTCGCCAACAGTGCCGATAACACGGCACATGCCGGCTCCCCGGTCCACGATGCCGCAAGCGACAGCTTCTCGGCGACCCTGAAATGCCAGGATGCCAACGGGGAACTGTACTTCGTGAACATCTCCCGGCAGCAGGTCACCCTCTCGTCTTACGAGGATGATGCCATCCGGACGAAGATCGAGACCTGGGCCGACTCAGTACCGGCACTGGCCTGATCCGCGGGGGGGACGCCGGGGGGAATTGAGGGTTTTCGAACCCGAGATTGGAGAAGACCTGTGGTCTTCGATGGGCCCCCACGGCCACTCCTCTTCCGGCCTTCCCCTCAGGGAGGATGGATATGGCCATTCCTGAAACCATCAACCCGCTCCGCACCTTCTGGTGGGGGGTGCTCCACGCGATCGGCCTCTTCGATCCCATGGACCTGACCCCCACCGGGCTGGATGCGGACCCCGCCGACTACCGGACCTGGTTCGGGCTCGGCGAGGTCTGCATGGCCGGCATCATGGCAGGGATCATTGCGGTCCCTGCCGGGTGCTGGTTTGCCGGGCGGACGGACCTTCCGCTCGCCATCATCGGTGCAGCGGTCCTGTTCCTGCCGCTCTTCGTCTTCCTGCCACGGCTGATCCGCTACGTCACCGACGCGGACACGGACGCCGTGCTGGACGCATTCGGCAGGAACGAGCAGGTAAGAAAAGTCTTCTGGGCCCTCTTCATCGCCACCGCCGGCTTGGTGCTGGCGCAGGTGGTCGACCCGGTGATGGCCCGGAATATTGTCGGGATGCTTGCGGGACTTGTCCCGTGAACAGAGGCAGGGGAGCGATCCCCTGCCGTTCCCCGGCGCAGGAACATAACAGCGCATTTATAAAAAAAGCATCCTTACTATTCTTTGAGGGGTGCAGTTGGATCTTTCCGCCCATATCATCGATATCGTTTTGCCCGGCATCGTCCTGGTCATCGCCATCATTCTCCTGCTCTACTGGGTCCTTTCCTTTCTGTTCAACAAAAAATTCCGGGACAGCCTGGACGCCATCGGCGACGACGCCGTACCCATGACCCGGCAACAATACCGGGACAATACCCTCCGGGAGCTCTATGCCATCTGGATCGGCAGGATGCTGGAGATCATGCCCGCAGTTTCCGGTACCGGAAAGAACGGGATCGGTTGGGAGCACCTGATCTCCGTCATTGCCTGGCTTCTCATCCTTACCGGCATCGCCGGTCTCTTCTCGAACTGGTACAGGCAGGATTTCTGGGCCGCGTTTATCCTGTTCACCCTGTTTGTCAGTTACCTCTATGCTCAATGGAAGGCGGCGTATAGTATCCCGGCAGAATAACGGGGCTGCGGTGCTGAGGAAAAGACAGCCATGAGGATACAGCCCGGAGCAATGGGTATCTCCGGAAAATCGCTAGTATGGCGCCATCGCCGTGTCTGAAAAAGAACAGGGGGAGATCCCGCGGCCGCTTTTTCCTCCCGTAAAAAAGAACCGTGATAGTGGAGCCGTCCGCTTTACCGGCCGCGTGTCGCGAGGATCTCTTCCTTTGCCAGCAGGTGCACGTCCAGGCCCGGCATGGCCTCGCCAAGGTTCCTGCTGGCGTTTGCGATCACCGTGGCATCCGTGAAGTGATTCACCGACTCGACGATCGCTTTGGCCCGCAGGGCCGGGTTCGCCGACTTGAATATTGCCGATCCGACAAAGACGCCGTCGGCACCGAGCTGCATCATGAGAGCCGCGTCCGACGGGGTGGCAATGCCGCCGGCCGAGAAGTTCACGACCGGCAGCCTGCCCCGTTTTGCGGTCTCGGCAAGGAGCTCGACCGGGGCTTCGATCTCGCGGGCATATGCGGCAAGTTCCTGCGGATCGAGCTTCTGGATCGAGCGGATCCCGCCCTGGATGGCCCGCATGTGGCGCACTGCCTCGACCACATTGCCGGTGCCGGCCTCGCCTTTCGTGCGGATCATGGCCGCTCCCTCATTGATCCGGCGGAGCGCCTCGCCCAGGTTCCGGGCACCGCAGACGAACGGGACGGTGAACTTCGTCTTCTCGATGTGGAACTCCTCGTCGGCAGGGGTCAGGACTTCGCTCTCGTCGATCATGTCCACGCCGAGCACCTCCAGTACCTGCGCCTCGACGAAGTGGCCGATCCGCACCTTGCCCATGACCGGGATCGAGACCGCTTCGATGATCTCGATCACCTTCTCCGGGTCCGCCATGCGGGCAACCCCGCCGGCCTTCCGGATATCGGAGGGCACCCGCTCGAGGGACATCACCGCAACGGCACCGGCTTCTTCTGCTATCCGTGCCTGTTCGGCGTTCACGACATCCATGATGACGCCGCCTTTCTGCATGGCGGCAAACCCCCGCTTGAGGAGTTCGGTGCCATGCCTGAGTTCTGATAATTCCATGTTATTTCACCTTGGCATATTCCGGATTGCCGGATCGGCGGAGCAGGCGGATGCCAATGCGATCCGCTGCCCCACCATCTGTACACAATCTTTCACTGGCGAGCTGATAACCCTGAAGAAATGTGTGAATTTCACCGCAAAACGAGGATTTATACCCAGAACAAAAAGGGAGGCTTTTCCCCCCGGCCCCCCCGGGTTCAGAGCTGCCGGTGGTTTCCCCGCTGTTTCACGAACCGGTCCCAGTTGAACGGTTCGTCAAGCACGTTGACCTTCACCTGCTCGATGCCGCTGACCCCAAGGGCCCTGCGCTGCACCTGCCCGGAGAGATGGTCGGAGAGCGGGCAGGCCTTGCAGGTGAGGACCATGTCGATCTCGGCGGTGTTTCCCGTCACCCGTATCTCCTTGATGAGCCCGAGGTCGACGATATCGATGCCTACCTCGGGATCGATCACTTCCCTCAGTGCGTCGCGGATCTGGTTCTCACTGAAGAAATTCTGCCTGACTACGGGTGATTCAGGACCGGGCTGGGCCTGCTCGAAGGTTCGGAGCCGCTCTTCGAGCTGGTTCTGCCGGTCGAGCAGCCGGCTCATCACCCGGAGCATCGGATCCGGCATGACCTCTTCGATCGTCTCTTCCGGGAAACCCGGCTCCGGGCCGGCGATCCTGCCCGGTACGCCTACAACGGTTGCGCCGGGCGGGACGGACCGGACCACGACCGATCCGGCTCCGACCTTTGCGCCTTTTCCGATCCGGATGGGGCCAAGGACAATAGAGCCGGATCCCAGGATCACGCCCTCCTCGATAGTCGGATGGCGCTTCACATTCTCAAGGGCCGTGCCACCGAGCACCACGCCCATGTAGATGAGAACATCGTCGCCGATCTCTGCGGTCTCTCCGATAACAACGCCCATGCCATGGTCGATGACGATCCGCCGGCCGAGCACAGCACCGGGATGGATCTCGATACCGGTCAGGAACCGGCCGATGTGGGAGACGAACCGGGCCCAGAATTTCAGGTTATGGAGCCAGAGCCAGTGGGCCCTGTGGTGGAACCAGAGGGCATGGAGCCCCGGGTAGCAGACAAGGACTTCAAGGGTGGAGCGGGCGGCGGGGTCCTTGGAAAAGATGGCCCGTATATCTTCCCGGAGGCGGTCGAAAACCATGGCAGTCTCACTTATTCCGGAAACAGGTCGGGAATGCTTAAATAGCGTTCGCCCGTGTCCGGCAGGATGACGACAATGGTCTTGCCTTTGTTCTCCGGGCGAGCTGCCACCGCAAGTGCTGCAAAGGTCGCGGCCCCGCTGGAGATCCCGACGAGAATCCCTTCCTCTTTTGCAAGCCTCCGCGTGGTCTCGAACGCGTCCTCATTTTTAACGCGGATGATCTCGTCCACGAGATCGCGCTGGAGCACCGCGGGGACGAAACCTGCGCCGATCCCCTGGATCCGGTGCGGGCCGGGAGACCCTCCGGAGAGGACCGGCGATGCATCGGGTTCTACCGCGATTGCCTTGAACGAGGGCTTCTTCTTTTTGATCACGTCAGAGATACCGGTGATCGTTCCCCCGGTTCCCACGCCGGCCACGAGGATATCGACCTTTCCGTCGGTGTCGCGCCAGATCTCCTCGGCAGTGGTCTTCCGGTGTATGGCCGGGTTGGCCAGGTTGTTGAACTGCTGGGGGATATAGAAGTACTTCGGGTTCTCCGCTGCCATCTTCTCGGCCCGGGCAACGGCCCCTTTCATCCCTTCTGCGCCCGGCGTGAGCACCAGCTCCGCGCCGAACGCCCGTGCAAGTCTCCGCCGCTCGATACTCATGGTCTCGGGCATCACCAGCGTGAGCTTGTATCCCCGGGCCGCACTCACGAATGCAAGCGCAACACCGGTGTTGCCGCTCGTTGGTTCGAGGATGATCGTATCCTTCCCGATCAACCCCTGCTTCTCCGCTTCGTCGAGCATTGCAACCCCGATACGGTCCTTGACACTGCTCAGCGGGTTGAATGACTCGAGCTTGGCAAGCACCGTTGCACCGGCGCCGCTGGTGAGGCGGTTCAGCCGCACGAGCGGGGTGTTGCCGATGGTTGCCGTAATATTATCGTAAATCTTTGCCATACAGTTTCCTTCCATGACTCTGGAATTGCCCGCATGTACCGGCGGGATCCCGGAAGTTCACAATTGTTAATTGTCCGGAGCCAGATATTATACCTTGGTTTCTGGCAAAACCTGCACTCCCGCGGGCCGGATGATCTTCATAATCTCAGTACCTTCCGGAAGATAAGAAAATTGGGGAATAGCGGCAAAATCTGACACAAAATCAGGCTATATTATCCAGCCCTCCCCATACTGCATGTTCACAATCGTGAACAGGAATGCCATCATGAACATATACCATGCGATCACCGCTGAACAGGGTGACGGGACCGGATCTCCGGCACCAGCTGCCCACGTGTATCCCGGCCCCCGTCAGGGAAATTCCGTGGAACCGTTCAGCGGTATCCGCAGCTCCGGACCGTGTTGTCGTTCAAAGGAGCTGATAAGGACAGGAACCCGTGTAACAGCACGCTGCATAATCCGCAGGCGATCTGCTGTCCATGGTATGCGTCCGTGGTAACCATGTCCTGACCCACGTCCTCACATGCACACCGGCTATGCCATCTCTCATCTCTACACCGATACTGGCAACCGGAACAATACCATCGCCTCATGCAGACCAGCACGCACCCGCTGTGATGCCCGGGAGGGCAGTCCAACCCTCCCAAAGACCTCTTTTTTCCGGGTATGACGTATCACAAGTCTTTTTAGTTTTTTTATCGTACATGCTTCACAATTGTGAAAAGAACGGGACATCCCCCGTCCATCGGGTCTGCCGCATCATAACGATCCTGATCGCAGGTGGGCGGGGCTCGTCAGGATTCCCCGGCGCTTTTTCACGGTTGCACCCATAAGCCATCCAGAAGAAGACGTGACACCTGTGTACGACATGATAATGGCCTTCCTGATCGCAGCCGTCATCGGGCTTATTGCTGCCGTCATCGGGATGGGGGGAGGATTTCTCTATGTCCCGACCCTTACGCTGGTATTCGGCTTTGATCCGAAGATGGCAGTGGGGACCAGCCTTGCGGTGATGGTCTTTTCGTCCGGTACCGCAACGCTGGTTTACTGGCGGCAGAAGAAGGTCCTCGTTACGCTTGCCGCACTCCTGGTCCTGCCCGCCATGCTCTGTTCCCTGCTCGGCTCCCTCGTCACGATCTATTTCGATGCGAAGATCCTCGTCATCCTCTTTGCCCTCGTACTGATCCTCATGTCCCTGCAGATGCTCATGCCATCCCTGCGCCTGATACCAATAATCCCTTCCGGCCCGGCCATTGAGATGCATATTCCGGGTCCCGGGGAACACGAAAGAACGGTCCGGATTCCCTCCATCCATCTCGTGGTCTGGGGAGCGATGGGCGGGCTGGTCAGTGGTATTACCGGGACCAGCGGCGGGGCCTTCTTTGTCCCGGCGCTTGTCGCAGTCGGCATTCCCGTCCATTTCGCGGTGGCAACCTCCCTCCTGACCATCATCCCCACCTCGATCACCGGTGCTGCTACCCATGCCCTCCTCGGACACCTCTCCCTGCCATTTCTTATAGCATATGGAACGGGTGCAGCAATCGGCGCATATGCCGGTGCATCAGTCGCACCGCGGATCCCGGCAGATCTCATCAGTAAGGTATTTGGGATCCTGCTCATCGGTATTGCCCTCCTTATGATCCAGCAGAAAGTCCTTGGGGGCTGAATCACGCACCTCACCTGCAGGGACCCGGTCCGGATCATGGGATGCCCCCTCAGCAAAACTTAACAATTGTGAATTCAAATAGAGTATCAGTACATCCTTTGGAAAAACCAGGTCCGCTGACACCCATGAGGTACCTCCGGAACATGCATGCCGGGGACTGACCCGGATGTCTGCACCGGAACGATCAGGACACACAAATAACCGGAGAAGATCGCCCATGATTCCTCGTAACAATCCTTTTCGGAGAGCTCCATGATCTCCGCTGATATCCGGAAGGACTTCCCCCTCCTCGCGGAGGTCTGCTACCTGGACAGCGCGGCGACAAGCCTCTCACCGGAACCGGTCCTCCAGGAGATGCTTGAGTACGAGCGTGGGTACCGGGCAAATGCCGGCCGGGGTGTCCACCGTCTCGCCCAGCAGGCTTCCCGGAAGTACCGGGATGCCCACGATAAGGTCAGGAACTTTATTCATGCCCGGGACGGGGAACTTGTCTTCACCCGGAACTCTACCGAGGCGATCAACACGGTGGCCTCGGGACTCCCGTGGAAGGAAGGCGACGGGGTGATCACCACCCTCCTCGAACACCACAGCAACCTCCTGCCATGGATGCGCCTCCGGGACCGGCAGGGAATTGATCTCCGGCTGCTGACCCCGGCGCAGGATGGCACCCTGGACCCGGCGGCCCTTGAAGCGGTCATCACGAAGAAGACCCGGCTCGTGGCCATCACCCACGCCTCCAACGTGCTCGGGAACGTGGTGCCCGTCCGTGAGTTTTCAAAAATCTGCCACGATTACGGGGCCCTCCTCCTCGTTGACGGGTCCCAGTCGGTACCCCATATACCGGTTGACGTGGAACAGCTGGGCTGCGATTTCCTCTGCTTCTCCGGGCACAAGATGCTCGGCCCCACGGGTACCGGGGTTCTTTATATGAGAACTCCCGACCTCGAACCCCTGCTCGTCGGTGGGGGGAGTATTGAAACGGTCACTGCCGCGGGATACACCCTCACGGGCGGTTACGAGCGGTACGAGGCAGGCACCCCGAATATCTCCGGGGTTATCGGCCTTGGCCGTGCAGTCGGCTATCTGGAGGCGCTCGGCATGGAAGAGATACAGCGCCACGAGGAGGAGATCACCCGCCGTATCCTTGCCGGCCTTGCCGGGATCCGGAACGTGGAGGTCTTCGGGCCCGGGCCTGCGGGAGACCGGATCGGGGTCATCTCGTTCACCATACAGGGGCTCAACCCCCATGATGTTGCCGTTATGCTCGATGGTGAGGCGGATATCATGGTCCGGTCGGGCCACCACTGCTGCATGCCCCTCATGCAGCACCTGGGACGTGCGGACGGGACGGTGAGGGCGAGCCTGCACTGCTATAATACGATCGAAGACGCGGACCTGCTTGTGGATGCCGTCCGGAAGATTGCAGGGGACTGGGATCACTAATACTCCCGGAGAACGGTGATGGCAGGATGAAACCAGCAGAAGGGGATAATGACGGGACGCCGACGGACTCCCGCAAACGGGCGCAGGACCGGTACTGCCGCCAGAGTCTCCTCCCCGAAATAGGCATGGAAGGACAGCGCCGGCTCAAAGAGAGCCGGGCAGTCATTGTCGGCCTTGGGGCAACGGGAAGTTCGGTTGCGAACTTCCTGGTACGGGCCGGGATCGGGCATGTCGTGCTGATCGACCGCGATCTGGTGGAACTGCATAACCTGCAAAGGCAGATCCTGTACAGTGAAGTGGATCTCAACCGGCCCAAAGCGATCGCGGCTGCGGAGATCCTGCAGGAGATCAACTCGTCCGTGAAGATCGAGGTCCATACAAAAGACCTGAACGTATCGAATGCCGAAGAACTTCTCGCGGGTGCGGACATCGTCCTGGACGGGACCGACAACCTCCAGACCCGGTTCCTGGTGAACGATGCCTGTGTAAAGCACCATATCCCCTGGATCTATGCAGGGGCGGTCGGTACCAGCGGCATGGTGATGCCGATCCTGCCGGGCAGCACGCCCTGTTTCCGGTGTCTCGTCCCGTCCCTCCCCGCCCCCGGGATGCTGCAGACCTGCGATATTGCAGGGGTCATGAATACGATCCCCGCCCTCATCGCATCGCTTGAATGCACCCTTGCATACCAGATCCTTACCGGACAGCTTGAAGCACGGGATGAGATCTCGTATCTTGTCCATGTTGATGTATGGCGGCAGACATTCGACCGGATAGCGATCGGCCGGCGGGCAGACTGCCCGTGCTGCGGGAAGGGCCAGCTGGATTTCCTGGATGCGGTGTCCCGGGAGATGATCACCTCTCTCTGCGGGAGGGATGCGATCCAGATCACCCCGGCGGCACCGATGGAGATCCCGCTTGAAGAACTGGAGAGGCGGCTCTCCCGGCTCGGCGATGTGCGGTGCACCCCGTACATGCTGACGTTCAGCTCGGGAACGGAAGAGCTCTCCATCTTCCGGGACGGGAGGGCGATCATCAAGGGCACGAAAGACGAGGCAGCAGCCCGTTCGCTCTATGCCCGGTACATCGGGTTGTAACTCCCGCGAGGTTCCCCGCCTGTCTACGGGCCCGGTGTCCGGGCCGCGCTTTTTTCTTCAGCTGCGGGGGTGCTGCCCCGGTCCCCGGGAATCCCGGTGCTTCCGGAGTGCATCTGTTCCCTCCAGCCACCCGGCTATGCGCCCGGCCTGTTCCGTGGCAAGGTCCTGAGAATCTGTCTTGAGGATCAGGCGGCCGTCCTTGTGGATCGAGACCTCGCACCGGTCGTTCACGATCAGGAGGACGCCGGCATGGGCCACGATGGTGCAGACCGGTCGTAAGATCTCCTCGCACCGGTCAAGGTCGAGGCCGAACCGCTCCCGGGGGATCGCTTCGAAGGCGGCGGAGGTCTTACAGGGCTTCAGGAGCGAGTACATACATTCCTTCCAGCGACTTCTCCACGAGCGCACCGATATCGATCTTCCCTTCTTCGGCAAGCACATCCGGGAGTTTTGCGGCGGTAGAGGGTTGCTTTGGCACAATGGTGCAGCAGAGGCCCGGAAGGGTGGAGATCTCATAGGTCCCGATCTTCCGGGCAATATCAATGATCTCGACCTTGTCAAGGCCGATGAGCGGGCGGATGATCGGCAGGGTTGCGACCTGGTTCACTACGTTGATGTTCTGGACGGTCTGCGAAGCCACCTGCCCCATCGACTCGCCCGTCAGGATCCCGACTGCCCCCTCCCGCTCCGCGATCCGCTCCGCCACCCGGTACATCATCCGGCGGCAGAAGAGGCAGTGCAGGTGGCGGTTGCAGTTCCGGGCAAAGACGATGTGGTTGGGCCCGTGCGGGACCACGTATGTCCTGATCGGGCTCCCGGTCAGTTCCTGGAGGTGCCTCACCAGGTGCAGGGCCTTGTCCAGGTTCTTGTCGTCGGTGAACGGGCGGTTGTCCATGTGGACTGCCACGATCTCGACCCCGCGGCGGATCATGAGATAGGCCGCGACCGGCGAGTCAATACCTCCTGATACAAGCGCTACGAGTTTTGCCAGCTGCTTCACCTCCGCAGATATCTGTGCACGGATGGGTGGACTGACCGGGAACAGGAAAAGAAACCCTGTTATTTCCCTTGCGAGGGCCGGTTGACCCGTCATCCGGATTCCGGGAAAGTTCACAATCGTGAATTATGATTATACTTCACTGTTGTCAATACATATAGTTTCTGCGTGATCAAGGGAACTTTTTCAAGGAAAGGATAGGGATCACGGATGACATTCCGGGAAAGGATGATTCCGGGAATGCATGCTGCCGGGAGCAGGATTTCCCTCCGGGGGAATGGATGGACTCCCGGACTCTGTCCGGAGGAGCTTCGAAAAAATGGGGATGTTCGATCTTTTTTTAAGAACTGTCCGGGCAATCAGGCCCATTCAAACACAAAGTCTGTGACGGTCTTTCGTATCCCCTTGACCTTCCTCACTTCGCTTAAGGTTTTTGTCACGATCTCTTCAAAGCTTTTACCTTCGACCGCTGCAATAAGGTCATGCGTTCCTGTTACGAATTCTGCACTTTTTACTCCGCTGATCTTCTTCAGTGCGGTCTTTGCTTCAGTCTCTTTTCCCGTCTCAATATCAATTTTTAAGTATGCTTTTGCCATGAAATGTCAACTCCGTTTGTTGGTGCTTCAGATATGCCGTGCCAGATATTGATGCACGGCAGACGATTTTGATCTGGTCCCAAAGGCCCTTTGCGTTCTGCCGCATCGGATACGACAAATTTTTCCTCGGGGAATTTGGGCTTTTCAAAATCCTCAACCACTTTATCGGACTGCAGGGTATTTACCGATGCAGAAATCCGCAAAAATGGCCTGAAATGTCTGGAAAATGAAACAGGAAATTTCGCAGCAGCGATCCTGCTGACAGAGAGTGCAATTTTCCGGATCTTCTCTTTTCGTGGATTAAAAGGAACCGGCGAAAACACCCGGGTCGTTTGTGGCAGGGCCCCGGGGAACCATGCAGGTCCTGTTCAGCAATCCCGGGTAATCAAGGCACTGAGGTTCCCGGCAACCTTCACACCCGGCGGGAGGATCTGGTCGCGCCCGTCGGGACAGATTAGAATCACCGGGACCGCATCTGCTTCTGCAACAAATAAGCCGTACTTATCGAACAACAGGCTGGTCATCCCGGGCGGCGAGCGTGCAGAATACCCGGTGAAGTTGAACTGGTCGTGGTACGCGGTTATATATCCCGGTCCTGCCGGGGGATCGAGGTCAAGGGCAACGACCGTGATGGAGCCGTCATGCACCCCGGCAAGCCGGTCGATCTCGTTCAGCTGCCGGTTCAGGAGAATCGTGCAGCTAGGACAGCCGTCAGATACGACGGGGATGATCACGGGTTTTCCCGCAAGCGACGCGATACTGAAATTTCCCCGGCCCTGAAGGTCCGTAAGCGGGATCTCCTTCCATGACTGGTTTGTATCCGGAATGGTTACCTCCGCCCCGGATGAAGGTACCTGATGAGAAACCGTGCACCCTGCGGATACAATCATTAACCCGAGAAAAATTAACCCGGGAAAAACGGCTGCCGGGGGGAATATAAACTTCCCGTTCTCCCGTACAGACTGCATGCTCATCTCTGGAACCGGGCCAAATTTAAATCCTGGTAATCCGGCAAAAATCCGGACCCGGGAGATCGGAAGGAGCCGCGTTCTGCCATACATCGGTACGGGAAATGGTACTCTTCCCGGCACGGTTTCGGACATAACCGACCCTGGGCATGTGCGGGGAACCCGGATAGCCGGCCGAACGCGAATAATCCCCCGGGGAATGAGGTATCCGGGACCGTGTTCCTGCTGAGAAAATATTTCTATGGCTCATAAATCTGTGCAATAATTGCCGCAAAATTATTCCTTATATGCATACAAAGCGACCTGTATACTAACCATGCAGACAACTATAGACCGCGAGAAGCGCCGGGAATACCGGCATAAGATTCTCAACAACCTATCCGCCATCGTCACCGCGGTTGACGAACTTGACAGGGCGGCAGCTGTTGCGAGGAACCACCTGCACCTGCATGACCGGTTCTTCTTCCAGCACCTGGCTAACCTCCAGGACGATGAGTCATATGGAACAACCGGGGACCTGGTTGAACTGTACCTTGATACCGTTCAGGTTCTCGGCAGGCTCGAACGGGCACGTACGCACATGAGCTCAGTCTGCACCCTCATGCACTACTATGATTATTCATCCAATCCTGTCTTCGGGCAGTTTGCGGCGCAGGAGGCGGAACAGCTGTGAGCTACGGCACACTCGGGTACGGGTTTTTCCGGGACAGCGACCAGTTCAGGAGAAAGGTCCTGTACTGGCATATCATCCCCTCCTGTGCAGAACTGGGGTTCAGGAGCCCGTCCATGTCTGCTCCGGACTCCCTGGCCTCCTTTACAGAAGGCAGCCGGGTCCAGGAACAGCTGGTATTTGCAGCGTCCGCTGCCGAGATGGCAAAGACCCGATCCCTCCTCCAGGTAATCGCGTGAGGATATCCGGATATTTCCCGGATCTCTTTTTATTCCCTTAAGAGGTGAGGAATTCTCCCTACCCTTTCTGATTTGCCAGGCACCGGGCGTCCGGCAGATCCCCGTGCGGGCCGTCTTCCCGGGATGGACATGAAGGCGCCTTTTTGTATATCCCAGGACCGGAGGGAAAAAAGTGGGATCGGTACCGGCTTTGTCCGGCAAAAATGATCAGATGGTTCCCAGTGCCTGGTCAAGATCTGCGATGAGATCGTCTTCGTTCTCGATCCCCACGGAGATCCGTACCAGGCTGTCACTGATACCCACTTTTTTGCGTTCCACCGGAGAGATCGAAGCATGGGTCATCGTTGCCGGGTGCTCGATTAAGGACTCTACGCCCCCGAGGCTCTCGGCGAGCGCGAAGAGGCGCAGGTGCCGGAGGAACTTCCTCGTCTCTGTCTCCCCGCCCTTCAGTTCAACGGAGACCATGCCCGAGAACCCGGTCATCTGCTTTCTGGCAAGCGCGTGCTGGGGGTGCGAGGCAAGACCGGGATAATGGACGGCGGCGACCTTGTTATGTGCGGACAGGAACTCTGCCACGGCAAGGGCATTCTTCCCGTGCCGCTCCATCCGCACTGCGAGCGTCTTGATCCCCCGGGCGACCAGGAAACTGTCGAACGGCGAGAGGATCCCGCCCGCGGTGTTCTGGTGGAAGCGGAGTCTCCGGAAGAGTTCCTCGTCTGACGTGACCAGCGCCCCCCCGATCGAATCGCTGTGGCCGTTGATGTACTTTGTAGTACTGTGCACAACGACATCCGCACCGAGCCCGATCGGCTGCTGGAAATACGGGCTCGCAAACGTGTTGTCCACGACGACACGGGCTCCTGCATCGTGCGCGATTCCCGCAATTTCCCGTATATCGCAGAGCCGGAGCAGGGGATTTGTCGGGGACTCAAGCCAGATAAGTTTTGTATTCTTCAGGATCGCTGCCCTGATATTCTCCGGGTCCCGGGCATCGGCATACGAGAAGCCAATCCCATAGTTCTCCTGGAATACCCGGGTGAAGAGGCGCCGGGTTCCCCCGTAGAGATCGTCGAATGCGACAACATGGTCTCCTGCTTTCAGCAGGCTCAGGCAGAGCGTAGTCTCGGCAGCAAGCCCTGATGAGAATGCAAGGCCGTACTTCGCGTTCTCGATCGCGGCCAGTTTCTTCTCGAGGGCAAACCGGGTAGGGTTCCCGCTCCGGGAATATTCAAACCCCCCGGTAGGCTCATCGACATCCCGGCGGGCAAACGTGGACGAGAGGTGGATCGGGACCACCACATCACCGCTGGGATGCCCGTCAAAATCCGGTTCTTCACCGGCATGGATTGCCCGGGTATCAAAGCCCATTTCAGATCACGTCCGCAAACCCGTTTGCCTTCATCCACTCGTCGTTGAAGATCGAGCTCAGGTAATTGCGCCCGGTATCCGGGAGCAGCACAACGAGGACGTCTTTCTCATCAAGATCCTTTGCAACCTGTGTTGCGGCAAAGACCGAGGCGCCCGATGTCCCGCCGACAAGGAGCCCTTCCTCGCGGGCCAGGCGCCGGGTCATCCGGAAGGCATCCCGATCATTGACCGCGATCATGTCGTCAAGGAGATCCATGTTCACGGTCTTCGGTATGAAATCCTCCCCGGTGCCCTCGGTCTTGTAAGGATGGAGGACCGGTTCGGTACCATGAAAGACATGGTGGTAAAGGGAGCCCTCGGGGTCCACGCCGATGATCCGTATCTTCGGGTTCTTCTCCTTGAGATACCGGGCCACGCCGCTGATGGTGCCCCCGGAACCGAGGCCTGCCACGAAGTGGGTGACTTTCCCTCCGGTATCCCGCCAGACCTCCGGACCGGTGCTGGCGTAGTGCGCTCCGGGGTTGTCCGGGTTCTCGAACTGGTTGGGGACAAATCCCCCGGGAGTATCCCGTGCGATACGGGCTGCCACCCTGTAGTAACTGCGCTCGTCTTCCGGCGGCACATTGGTCGGGGTCCTGACCACGTCCGCGCCATAGGCCCGGAGCAGGAACTCTTTCTCTTTGCTCATCTTCTCGGGCATGGCAAAGACGGTCTTGTACCCGCGCAGTATCGCGGCGATCGCAAGGCCCGCGCCGGTATTTCCTGCGGTAGGCTCGACAAGGGTTCCCCCGGGTTTTATCAGCCCGGCCCGTTCCGCCTCCTCCACCATGTTTGCGGCAGTCCTGTCCTTGACACTTCCCCCGGGATTGAAACTCTCCACTTTCGCCAGCACGAGGGGCTTTGTCCCGTCCGGCATTACCTTCCTGAGCCGGACAAGCGGCGTATTCCCGATCAGTTCTCCAACGTTCTCATAATATCTCATAATCGTCCTCCGTTCATGCTCAAATCCTCCTCCGTTCCTGTCCTGAATGGATAAAAAATCCGGTCATGGTCACCTGCCGGAACCGTGGGATGATAAAAAATCATCCGGCCGGTGTCCCGCCGGGTACTTACCGACGACAACAAGCAGGGAGAGGGGAGGAATATCGGGTGCCGGAAAAACCGGGACGAATACGTAAACCTGCTGACAGGGCTGGATGGCGACGCATACTGGGGATTGTATTACCGGGAATCTTTTTTCCTGTTCCCGTTCCGGTGTGTATTGGCATAATATTCACAATTGTGATGTTGGTTACTACATGTTTACCATGGTGTTATAAAAAAGTGGAGGTAGCGGCGATTTCGCATCTTTGCTTTGTTTGCGGGGTCCCGGAGTCCGTCTGAATACCTGTTTTCAGGGTGGTTTCCCCGAATGAGCCTGCCATGGATACCCGGGACTGGTAATCTGAAAGCCGGACCAGCATTTCGATTGTGTCAAATTCTGCCGATAAGTGAGGTATTTAATTAGCTGAATGAGTTGTTATGTGCAGGAAATGGGGTGATTGCGGCAAGAAATTTACTGCCGTTGTCTCTGAAAACCCCCCGCACACCGCAGGGGGACGATCACGTCACCATTCCTCAGGCAGCAATCCCGCAGGATCACTAGCTCATGAAGCGATCCACAGGATGCAGGCGCCTGCACTATTCGTACCAGGGCCGGTGTGGCAGAACGGTTTAATGCCTTCGCCTGCAAAGCGGATGTCTGGGGGTTCGACTCCCTCCGCCGGCGCTTGAGGATCGGGAGCTTGTCATGGAACTGTACAGCACGTTATCGAGAACCGTAGAACCGCTCGTGACCCTCCATCCCGACAGGGTATACCTGTTTGTCTGCGGTCCCACGGTCTATGATTATTCGCACCTGGGCCACGCCAGGACCTACGTGGTCTTCGACGTGCTGGTAAAATATCTCCGTTCTACCGGTAAGGAAGTCTTCTATCTCCAGAATATCACGGACGTGGACGACAAGATCATCAACCGTGCAAAGGAGGAGGGTATCTCCCAGTCCGAGCTTGCGAGGAAGTTCGAGACCGAGTACCTCCGGGACATGGCCTCCCTGGGCATCGATGCGGTCAGCTACTATGCCCGTGCCACTACCCACATCCCCGAGATCATTGACCAGGTGGAGCGCCTGATTGCCAGAGAGGTGGCTTACGTCACGGATACCGGGGTCTACTTCAACCTGGATACATTCGACGGGAACGGGGAGCTCTCGGGCCAGGAACGGGCAAAACGCGTCAGCCGTCTCGCCGATGCCTCGAAGCACAACCCGCACGACTTCGCCCTCTGGAAGACCGGGGAGTACGGCGAGTATACCTGGGACTCCCCGTGGGGCCGGGGCAGGCCCGGCTGGCATATCGAGGATACGGCGATCTCCGAGAAGTACTTCGGCCAGCAGTACGACATGCACGGCGGAGGGCTGGATCTGATCTTCCCACATCACGAGGCGGAGATTGCGCAGATGGAGTCGCTGGAAGGAAAACACCCGATGGTCAGGTACTGGCTGCACACTGGATTCCTGACCGTCAAGGGCGAGAAGATGTCCAAGTCGCTCGGGAACTTTGTCACGATACGTGATGCAATGAAGACCTGGAACAAGGATGTGCTCCGGTATTTCATCCTCCTCTCCCACTACCGCTCCCCGCTCCAGGCTACTGAAGAAGGAATTGCCAATGCGGCAAAGGCGCTCGAGCACATCCGTGCGGTGGCAAAGAAAGACAACGGGGTGAACGAGGCCGGCAGGAAGGCCTTCAGGGACGCCATGGAGGCGGACCTCAATACACCGATGGCGCTCGCAGCGATCCAGGGACTTGCGGCGAGCGGGGATATTGGCGCCCTGAGAGAATATGGGGCTATCCTTGGGATCAACTTCCTGCGCGAAACGAGCGCTCCCCTCAGTGTTCTCCACGATATCCGTGCAGAACTGCGTGCCAGGAAACAGTTCGATGTTGCTGACCTGATCCGCGAACGTATGGTTGCCGCCGGGATCACCATCACCGATAAGCCGCTATGAGCGGGTTCCCGTATCCCTGTCCGGATCCTGGTATGCTTCTTCTTAAAAGAATATACGCTCCGGACCTTGATCAGGTGGTTCCGCACAGAAACGGTAGTTCAGGACAGGAGCATACTCCGGACAGGGACGAGATCGTGAACCGGGAATGACGGGGCAGGTGTGGTGTGGTGACAACAGGATCAGACGCGGAAAAAACAACATTCTCTCAAGAGGATCTGATCGAAAAGCGGACGCGGTTGAAACGAAATGCCCGCTGCCCCTGCTCCGGTTGCCGGGGGCTGGATCCCTCCACGGGCCTGGACGCCTTCCGAAAAAAAGTACACACAAATCTCGAAATGAAAAAGCGCTGAATTATCCGGGGGATATTCAGTCCGAAAGAAAAAATATTTTCTTCATACCAGCGGGTCAGGCTGCTGCCCGTCAAGGTTCGGAAGTTTTGTTGGTTTGATGAGGACCTGCTCGTCGGTCTGCCGGATCTTCTCGATGATGATCTCTTTTCCGCGTTTCGTGATTGCAAAGATGGGTACCGAGACCCCGGCCTGCAGGAGCGCCTTTGCACCGGCAACCTCCCGCACGGTCTCTGAGGCGCAGGCGGTCATCAGGTCAGCAACACCGACCATGGATTCTGCCTCCTCCCGGCTGAGGCCGGTTACATGGACGCCGAAGATGATGGCATCGGGGTAGGCTTTGCGGATGCGTGCGGCCACATCGGGATTCGCCACAGTGACGGCGACTTTCTTATAACCCGCATCATAGGCGCGTTTCACGCCGTTGAACTGGTCAAGGGATGCGTGCTCCGTATCCACAACAATACCGCCATTCTCTTCTATGCGCCGGATGACTTCCCGGATGGGGCTCGTCGAGACCAGCCCGGACATCCGTCCCCCGACACCCTGGATCAGGGCGGGTTTCTGCACGATGACCGTGCCGGCACCGTCACAGGCGAGGACCGCAGCATCGATCAGCCCGGTTTTGGATGCAAAACCAAGCAGTTCCGTTGCGCCGAACCCTACGAACTCGCGGGTATCGATCACGTCCCTGCGGGAGGTGCACATCCCGAATGATTTCATCCTGTGCTCGATATTGGCCCTGACTTCATCCCGTGTAATTTTGGGAACCGGGTGGGCAAACCTCTTTGCCAGCGGACATTCAGTGATCCGTGCCTCCCCGATCTCAACGATGATGCCGTCCCGGATCACGATCCGGGACCTGCCTATCGCTTCGATGATGTGTTCATCCTTGTGGGTGGATGTCATGTCTTCTCCGTTTGCACTCTGTGCCTGGCTGAAAAAATCAGTAACTGGTAAATGATGGTGTTCATCACAGGATTGTTGTGCCGGTTGCGGCAACTTTTGCCCGGGAATTACGAACGGATGAACACGTGAAAATCGGCAGCTGATCCATTCACTTCCCTATGGATCCGGCCGATAATCTTCTGTCAGAATCTGATGAAACATATTCCTGACGGACCTGACAGAAAAATGGTGAGACCCCCGGAGCAGGAGGTACTGACGCAGTTTACCAGAGATTTTTTTCCGAATGATTATTTATCCAGCCATTCGTTTCGTTCAATCTCTGCTCTTGTTATCTGGATCCCGATGGTCAACCGGGAATCCCGTCTCGCTGGTGAAGCAATGGACGGGGTGGATGTTGATATCTGCTTTATTTTCTGGGTTGCTAGTGCATTCATAAGGAGTTCCTCCCGGGCAGTGGGTATGCCCGACCTGGTGAGTAGTTACGGTCTGTCGTCCTGGTATCGGTAGGGGACGCATATGCCTCCGCATCGGGAAACCTCCTGGTGTATCGGGATGGAATGTGCTCCTCAGGCTGTTCTTTGCGCGTTTTTCCTGACCGGTACTGGCTTACCGGCGAAAACCCGGACCATCCCGGCAGGGCTGTCGGGAAGACCGGAGTGAACCGCTATATTCTTGTTATGGTATCATACCTGTTGGAGAACCGGGGAGATAATATCATCAAAACAGGCAAAAATTGCTTGGGAAAGACGGGTACCGGAACGGGGAACGAAATTATCTCTCTTCCCGGACCATGACGATTGCATTTTTCGGGCATTCGTTTGCGCAGATTCCACATCCCTTACAGAAGGTGAGATCAAGGGCAAGGTCCCGGTCGATCACGGCATCCGGGCAGTACAGGAAGCACAATCCGCAGGCATTGCATTTTTTCCTGTCAATGACCGGGCGGAAGACCCGCCAGGAACCGGTCCGGCCGGCAGAAGCTTCGACCGGCCGGTTTATCGGATACCGTTCGCGTTTTGTATTATCTGTCATAGCTTCGTCTCCGCATATGCTTCCTGCGCAACCCTGGCATTGCGTTCATCGGTAAACATTCCCCGGATTGCCGTTGTTACCGAACCGGCCGATACGATACCGATCTTTGCGAGTGCGCCAAGGACCGGGGTGTTGAGGATCGGGCTCCCCGCGACTACGAGGTCTTCCCGGAGTGCGATGCCGGTGAGATCGGTAGCGTACGTGGTAAATCCGGCGAACCCGCGGGTTCGGGGACTGTTGATGAAGACCCGGCCGCCTTTTTTGAGGCCCTGCAGGACATCCACCGTATCAATCACGCTCTCATCGAGAATCACGACCATGTCAGGAGTGCGGATCTGGCTGTAGATTTTGATCGGACATTCGTCGATCCGGACAAAGGAGACGACCGGTGCACCCCGTCGCTCCGCACCGTAGAACGGGCAGGCCGTTGCGTTATTCCCGTCATGGAGCGCTGCCGTGGCAAGCAGGCGGGCGGCGGTCACTCCTCCCTGTCCCCCACGGGAGTGAATCCGGATCTCATACACGGTCGTTCACCCCGAACCAGAACTCTTCCCCGCTATGGCGGTTCCGGACAAAGTCCGCAATATCATCATAGGTCACTTCCTGGCCGCCAAGGCCGGCGATAACACTGAAGACCGGTACCAGGTTCTTCGACCTGATGGAGTGGGCGATCACGCCGCCAAAACCGAACGAGTAGTTGCGGTCGATGACAACCACTTCCTTCCCGGCCAGGTCAAGCTGCGGGAACGGGCGGAACCAGCGCAGGCGCATCGACCCCGCCCGGATACCTTCGCTTCGAAGGTTATCGATGGCAACTTCCGCTTCCTTTCCCAGCGTTCCCAGGGAGATTACGACAACGTCCGCATCCTCGCACCGGTAGTCCTCGGTAAAACCGTAGGTCCGGCCGAAGCGTTTCGCGAACTCTTTCTGTGTCTCTGTGATAACTGCCCCGGCATCCCGCATCGAACGTTCGATCTCCCACCGGAACCGGAAGTAATCGGCCGGCCCGGTCAGCGCCCCGTACCCTACGGGGTTTTTGGGATTTACAATGTCCGGCAGGTGGATGGGCGGGATAAAATCCCCGGGTTCCACGGTATCGAGCGGTTGCATGATATGGGAGAGGGTAAACCCGTCGAGGTTCACCATCACCGGCAGCAGTACCCGGTTGTGCTCGGCGATCCTGAATGCCATGAGGATGGTGTCGTAGGCTTCCTGTACGGTTGCGACCCAGACCTGGAGCCAGCCGGTATCGCGTTCCTGGATTGCGTCGGTATGCTCGGCCCAGATATTCCAGCCGGGAGCCAGCGCCCGGTTCACGTTGGCCATCACGACCGGCAGGCGGGCACCCGCGGCCCAGTTGGTCATCTCGTGCATGTACAGCAGACCCTGGGAGCTGGTTGCGGTAAAGGTCCGGCCACCCGCAATGCTGGCACCAATGCAGGCTGCCATCGCAGAATGCTCGCTCTCCACGGGAATGAACTGGCTCTCCAGCTGGCCGCCGGCCACGAAGTCCGCAATGGTCTCCACGATCTCGCTCTGGGGGGTGATCGGGTAGGCTGCCACGACATCGGGCCTGACCTGCCGGACCGCTTCCGCGATCGCCTTGTTCCCCGTAGCGATCTTCTTCATGGCTTTGTCTCCCGGCTGGTTAGTTCCCGGTGTTGTCCGGCAATCTCCTCTTTGAGGTGCACGACCGTATCTGCATCAATCCCCTTGAACCTCCCCTGCAGGGAGAGGTACTCCTCGATCGGGACCGGTTGTTTCATCGCCGCCTTCGACGGGGGGCTGATGGTCAGCTTCCCGTGCTCGCGCTCGTACAGCACCCAGGTGCCGGACTTCACGGCAAGTTTCCCGATCTCCACTGTCTTTTCTGCTGAGTATCGCCAGCCCGGGGGACAGGGCGAGAGGACGTGAATGAAGCTCGGGCCCCGGAAGGTGAGGGCCTTTTCCACTTTTCGGAAAAGATCCTGGGGGTACGAGGCACACGCAGTGGCCTGGTAGGGCGGCCTGTGGGCGGCAATGATCGCATCAATGTCCTTCTTTCCCTCGGGTTTTCCTCCCGGGGTTGTGGTTGTTTTTGCACCCAGCGGGGTTGCGCTGGACCGCTGCATGCCGGTGTTGCCATAGGCCTCGTTGTCATAGCATATGTACAGGAAATCCGTGCCGCGTTCGAATGCCCCCGACATGGCCTGGAGGCCGATATCCAGGGTTCCCCCGTCACCGGCATAGACAATGACCCGGGTCTTCTTCCCGGCTGCCTTGTACAGGCTGCTGATGCCCGAGGCACAGGCTGCGGCCGCACCAAAAGCAATGTTGACTACGGGTACAGAAAAGGCAGTCTTCGGGTAGATGCCCTGGAAGGCTGCCGTGCAGCCGGCCGGCATGACCAGTACACAGTCCGGTCCTGCTGCCTTGAGGGCATAACGCAGGACAAGGGAGCTCCCGCAGCCGGCACAGGCGGACGTGCATTTCCGGACATATTCGTCATCGGGGATTTTTGTGATGGTGGCCAACTCCTGCCGGTCGTGCGTCGGGGGAAATTAGCCCCAGACCTGCGCCCTCTTGTCCACGATCCGCTTTGCCTTGTGGGTCTCCCGTGGGAGTGTCCCCTCGGGGTGGACAATAACCTGGGCTGTCACTCCGAGCCGGGCCTTGATGGCGGTTGCGACAAGCGCCTGCACTTCCGGCACCTTCTTCTTCGTATTCTCCACTTCGAGCGTGAGCACGTCCAGGTGCTTCTCCCGGTCAACGATGAGCCGGTATTCCCCGGTCAGGTAGTCCAGGCCCCGGACCACTGCCTCGATATCGCTCGGGAAGACATTGACACCCTTGATGATCAGCATATCATCGGTCCGCCCATGGATGCCGTGGAGGCGCTTGTGGGTCCGGCCGCAGTCGCACTTCTCGTCTGTGTAGGTGACAATGTCCCCGGTCCGGAACCGGATCAGGGGCCGGGCCCGCTTCTTGATCGTGGTCAGGACCATCTCGCCCCGCTCCCCCTCGCCCACCGGCTCACCGGTCTTGAGGTCCAGGACTTCCACGATCATGTGGTCCTCCTCGATGTGGATGCCGGACTTTTCGGTACAGGAACCGGCACAGGCCCCGAAGATATCCGAGAGGCCGTAGTATTCGTACAGGTTCGCATTCCAGAGGGCCTCGATGTTCTCGCGGGTCTCCTTGATCGCGCCCCCGGGTTCTCCGGAGACGATGATGTTCCGTATGTCCAGGTCCTTTGCCGGGTCGATCCCTGCTTTCCTTGCCGTCTCCCCGAGATACCATGCATACGAGGGGGTGGTCCAGGTCCAGTTGGGCCGGAACTGCTTTGCGAAGGTCAGCAGCCGCTCGGACGGGATGGATCCTGCATGGATCGAGAGCGCCCCGAGTTTCTGTGCCCCGAGGACACAGGGCCCCCCGATGAAGAGTGAGAAGTTGAGGGCATGGATGTACCGGTCGGTGGCACGCATCCCGCTCCGCCAGAAGAGGCGGGCCTGGCAGTCGATGAAGTCCTCGAAATCCTGTGCCGTGAACGGAGAGGCTGTCGGGACACCGGTCGAGCCGCTCGAGGCGGAGATATAGACGATGTCCTTCTCCGGGACTGCAGTCATGTCCCCGAACGGCGGGGAGGCTTCCTGCCGTGCACGGATATCATGCTTGGTCACGAACGGCAGGGTCTGGATCTCCTCGATTGATTTCAGCTTTTTGTCGGGGAGGACGCTCCGGTAGTACGGCGATCCCTTCCGGGCAAAATTCAGTTCACTGTTCAATAGTTTCAGTTGGTACTTCTCCAGCTTGTCGCGTGGCATGGTCTCGATGGTCTTGTCCCAGAATTTTTTCTCGGTCATGATAGTTTCTCCCGTTTATATGGCAGTGTTATGCAAGGGTTTCCAGGCGCCTGCAGGCCTCTTCCAGTGTCTCATCTTTCTTCGAGAAGGTGAACCGGAGTTTCGTGCTTCCGCCGTTTTGGTAGAACGAGCTGCCCGGTACGGCAGCAACACCGGCTTTCTCGATAAGGTGACGGGCAAACTCCGTGTCCTTCATCTCAAATCCGCTGATGTCGGTGAAGATGTAATAGGCCCCCTCGGGAAGACTACAGGCAAACCCGGCTTTTTGGAGCCCGTTAAAGAGGATCTTCCGCTTGCGGTCGTACTCTTCTGCCAGCTCCCGGTAATACGAGACCGGCAGCCGGAGTGCGGCTGCGCAGGCCTGCTGGAGCGGGGCCGGGGCACCGACGGTCAGGAAATCATGGATCTTCCGGATCCGTGCCGTGAGGTGCTCGTCCGCAAGGGCATACCCCACCCGCCAGCCGGTGACGCTGTAGGTTTTGGAGAAGCTCCCGATCGTGATCGTCCGGCCCTCCATCCCGTCGAGCGATCCGATCGAGACATGCCGCCTTCCGTCGTACAGGATATGCTCGTAGATCTCATCGGTGATCGCAACCACGTCGTGATCGAGACAGAGGTCGGCGATGAACCGGAGTTCCGGACGCGTGAGGACTTTTCCCGTCGGGTTGTTCGGCGTGTTGAGGATGATCGCCTTCGTGTTCTTCGAAAACGCCGACTTCCAGGCCTCCTCGTCGATCGAGAGATCGTCGCGGATCGGGACATAGCGGGGGACGGCGCCGGACAATACGGTGTCCGGGCCATAATTCTCGTAGAACGGCTCGGGTACGATCACCTCTTCGCCGGGCGAGATCACGGCAAGCATCGAAGCCATCATCGCCTCGGTTGAACCGCAGGTAACGGTGATCTCCTTCTCCGGATCGAATCGCATCCCGTTGTACTTGTTCACCCGTTTTGCCAGCTCGGTGCGGAGCTCCTTTGCTCCCCAGGTAATTGCATACTGGTTATAGTCGGCCCGGATCGCATCGCATGCGGCATCTTTCAGTCTCTCCGGGCAGGGAAAGTCCGGGAACCCCTGGGCAAGGTTGACCGCGTTGTGGTGCAGCGCAAGCCGGGTCATCTCACGGATCACGGATTCGGTAAAGCTGTCTGCACGCGAACCGCGGAGAGCCCTGGCCGGCAGGGAACGATTGCGGTCTGGTGCACGGGCCTGAACAGGAACTCCCTTCGTCATACCCAATGAGGTTGCTTCGGCATGACATAATGCAGAACATTGGAGAAAATATTGCCGCAAACGAAAGGGATCCTGCATCCTGAAGCTAACGGGAAAAAGATCTGATGGCGGGAACCGGTCCAGGCACCGCCTGTGTCAATCGATCTGTCCCGGGGGTAGTCTGCCGGCCTTTTTACAGGACTTCCCTTGAACAGGATAGTACCCGGGACCCGCGAGCATTTTCGTGTCCGACCAGGCAATGAAAAAGAGATGGGAGTGATTCCCGGCTCATCTGGTCAACTGTTCTGCTTGGGGTAATCTGCCTCAAGCTGCTGGTAGACCGCGTTTTCGGGATGCTGTTTTGCAAGTTCGTCGAGTGCCTGCTTATACACGCTCGTATCGACATGATCCCGGATATCCACCGTTGAATTGATGTAGCCGATCGACTGCATCAGGTCATACGATTTTGTAATTCCGTTGGTATTCGGATCCGGCGAGATATAGAAATGTTCGCTCGCGATGGCATTCTGGAGATCCGTCCTGTTGATCTTGACATACTTCAGGTCATCGTCCAGGGTCCCTTCCGGATTTGTCTTCGTGAAACTGTATGCCTCTATGAGTGCCTTCTCATAGCTGACAAAGCTGTCGCGGTTTTGCTTGAGATTATCCGTCAGGACAGCAATACGGCAGCAGGGGTGCAGGGGATAGTAGTTATCGGTATACCACAGCAGGACAAGCCCCTGGTTTGGTGCCGTCTCGGTGAACGGTGTCCAGAGGACACCGGCATCCACTTTGCCGGATTTCAGCGCTTCGATAACGGCTGCCGGGCTTGCCAGTTCCTGGATGGTAACATCCTTCTTAAGATCAAGGCCTGCATTCTGGAGTGCCCCCCGGAAATGAATGTCTCCCGAGGCTGCCCTCACGGTGGCAATCGTTTTACCCTTGAAACCGCTCAGGTCCTTGAACTCGGAGACCTTGTCCGGGGTTGTGAAGACCGCGGCCCCTTCACCCATCTGGCCACCGATGATCGTCTCATTGACCCCTTTTGAGATGAAGATCAGCGGAGCAAGACCGAAACCACCGACATCGATCTTCTTGGCGATGATCGCGTTTGTACCGTCAGCGCTGTTGGTGAACGAGGAGAGCTGTGCATCGAGACCCTGTTCGGCAAAGTACCCCTGTTCCTTGGCAACAAAGATCAGTGTTGCACCGTTATTGGGCAGGTACCCGACATTCAGCGTTTTCAGGGGGGCAGCAGCCGTCGTTGAGGCCGGTGCCGCAGCAGACGGGGTTGTTTTAGACTGGGCCGAACTGGTGCAACCGGCGATAAGCACAGTGGCAATGACAATCAGGACCATCAGGGCGAGTACATAGGAATATTTTTTCTTCATTGAGATCCTCCAGAGGGCTAAATCGCGGGTGCGGATACCTGCCGGCAAGCATTGTTTATCCGGGCTCAGCTCCGTCCATACGTTAGGCCGGTGTAACCCGGAATCCGATTTGACTGTGCTGTATCCGTTCTTCCCGTGCGAATTGCCTTCATTACATTCGGAAAATGGAATGATATATGCAGATATTCGAGCAAAAATGCCCTCGATTTCACATTATTGGAATGATAACGGCAACATTTGCCGGTTGATTCATCCGACATTTCCAATACCGATGATACTTATTAAAACGGATAAGGAATTCCGGGAAATCCGGATAGGATAGGGTGTCCTGCCATAACCCGTTCAGGAGATTTTGATAAAAACAATGCCTTTTGTGCCGTCTTCTCCTGATGCCGGGGGAGATCTTCCGGTGCGGTTCACAGCGACCGGATATACTGTGATACCCAATCGATCCCTGCATTATCTTCAGACATTCTGCCAGCGGAGGTAATGTTTCTGGACCTGGTCGAAGATATACATGACTGCAATAACGACCAGGGAGATCAGGATCATTCCTGCGATGACTTTGTCATAGTTCGCAAACTGGTGGTTGTATTCGATATACCACCCGAGCCCGGAGGTGGCTGCGATCATCTCGGCGACCGTGATGCTGATGAACGACATGATCAGGGCGATCATCGCACCGGAGAAGATCGAGGGCATTGCTCCCGGCAGGAGGATCCTCCTGATCATCTGTGCATCAGAGAGCCCGAGTGTCCGGGCCGAGTTGATGATCCGGTGATCCACGGAAAAAACCCCGTAGATGGTGCCGACAAGGATAGGCCAGAAGGACCCGATGAAGATAAGGAAAACCGATGCGGTAGCAAAGCTGGGGAGGAGGACGATCGCATACGGGAGGTATACCGTAGGCGGGATAGGGGAAACCGCCTTTGCTATCGGGTATGCCACGTCATAGAGGCGCCTCCTCCATCCGATATAGAGGCCCAGGGAGATAGCTGCTGTCAGCGCAAGGAAATAGCCGGTCGCCATGATACCGAGCGATCCCATCATACCGTACAGCATCAGCGGCCAGTCGGTCCCGAATACCGCAAAGACCCGTGCCGGCCCGGGAAAGAGGAGGGGATCGATCAGGGACATTTTCCCGAAAAGCAGCTCCCAGAAGAACAGGATCGTGACGATGACCAGGAAGAGATCGGTTGTGGCCCGCACATTTTTTCTGTGCACGAACAGTTCCGCAGTGAACAGGATCGCGAGCAGTAACAGTACACCGAAAAAAATGCTGGTATCATGTACTGCCTGTTTCGGCCCGGCCGGTATGAGCACATCCAGTACCAGTGTCGCTGCCAGGAGGATATACACCAGAATGGCAATCCGCGGGATCTCTTTTGTCATGCAAGCCCCCGGAAATTCTGTTCCTGCTTTGCGAGTTCGCCCATCATCTCACAGTACAAGACCGAGAGAAGGTGCGACTTCAGCGACAGATATTCCGCTGTTGCGCCGAGGCTCTTCCTGCACCGGGGGCGGGGGAACGGAACATCGATCACTTCCTTGATGACCCCCGGGGACGGGCTCATGACGGCAATCCGGTCCGAAAGGAGGAGTGCCTCGTCAACATCGTGAGTCACGAAGAGGACGGTCTTGTGTTCATCCCGTTCAGACCAGAGATGGAGGAGCAGGTCCTGCATGTAGATCCTGTTCAGGGAATCCAGCGCTCCGAACGGCTCGTCCATCAGGAAGACCTTCGGGTTCATCGAGAACATCCGTGCTATGGAGATACGCTGGCGCATGCCTCCGGAGAGGGTGTTTGGATAGGAGTCGCCAGACTTTGCAAGACCCACGATCTCAAGGTATTTCCGGGCCTGGTTCTCTACAGCGGACCGGGAATGGACGCCCTGGGTATGCTCGATGGCAAAGCAGATGTTCTCAAAACTCGTCATCCAGGGAAAGAGCGAGTAGTCCTGGAAGACCGTGCCCCGGTCCGGCCCCGGTTTGCTGACCGGTTCATCGTCGATCAGGACCGAGCCTTTCGTAGGCACCCTGAGGCCGGAAACAAGATCGATGATCGTGCTCTTGCCACACCCGGAAGGGCCGATGAGGGAGAGGAACTCCCCCTCCCGGATTTTCAGGTTGACGTTATCGAGAGCAGTATGTTGTGTGCCATTGGCTCCATACAGCATGGAAATATTCCGTAATTCTATGGTTGCCATTGCGATCTCCTTCGGGGCCGGAGAACGGTTATCTGCCGTTTAAGGGAAAGACCGGTCTGTTTTCCCGGATCATCTCATGAGTTAAACCAGGTTTGTTTCTGCGTATATGACGAGCCCGCCAAAACGGATTGTCCCCTCATCAGGCCATTCATTCTCTTACGTACATAGGGAAAAAACGATAATAATGGTGATAATGGAGCAATTTTAGTGCACAGTATTCCGTATTTGGAATGCTTGCGGCAAATATTGCTGCAAAGGGATATATCCTGATAATGGTGTTACCAGGGTGGCAGACGTACCTGTTCATTGCGGTAATGAGTACACTTTTCCGGAGCCCTGCAAAAACACGTGTGGCAGTACACGGCGTTCCCGTCCCGGAGGGGCCCGTAGAGCCGGTACCTGCGCTGGCTGTGACGCGTTACGGATCGCAGGGACATACATAGTGCTTGGGGTGCACGCTATAATAATATCAGGAAATGAGCAAAAATTTCCTCCACATCCGGACATTCATGAGAGAGATTACCCTGCTCATTAATGCAAAAAATACCGATATCTATCGTGTATCACCTCCCGTAGCGTCGGCAGGTCTGCCCGGACTCCGGTCCGGAAAAAAATGGGGATGCCCCCGGGCGCATTCTCAGAACGGAGCTACAATTGCGCTCAGCATATCCTCAATCAGGGTTGTCGCACCCCGGTAGCCGGCATATCCCCGGTCGAGCACTACCCGGTCAGTCACCGGGAACGATATGCTCAGCCTCCATGCCCCGATCCGCTCTGCTGTATCCTTGTCAAGGGAACTGCCCAGGATAAATGCGGGCTTCTCCTTCTCCACGGCCTCCCAGATCTTCCACGAATCGGACTCATAGAGGATCTTCGGGGTTATCCCTTCACCGAGGTTCAGGGATTTATGGATCGCGGCCCGGTATTTCTCGGGAACCTGGTCTGTGACAACTGCAACGGAGGGAAGCCAGCCGAGGTCCGCCACCAGGAACCGGTTCAGGGCTACGGCATCCCCGGCATCGCTGACCGTGGCAAAATGCAGCTGGACATCGAAATCCACGAGGAAGTCCGAGATCCTGTCGATATACTGGTAAAGACGCCTCTCTTCCTCTTTTATGATATCCGCGGTTTTGATCTTAAGGGTGGTGCCAATCTTTTTGACAAACGCGGTGGTATCCGTTGCACCGACCGGCAGGGGGAACACGAGGTACGGCGTCCCAAAGCGCTTTTTCAGATTTTCTGCAACGGAGATCCCTACCCAGGGAGAGAGAACAATGTTGAGGGCCGCGGCACCGGCCTCTTCCAGCGGAATGCCGTTGAAGAACGTATTCACCTCAAGACCGAGCGAGGTGAGGATCCGTTCGATCTCCGAGAGGTTTCCCTGCCAGAAGACGTCCTGGGAGGGGACAATCCCGAGGATGTTCACGCGGCTTTTGATCTTCGGCTTTTTCGTGGCGAGCTGGTCAATGAGTGCATTGAGAACAATCTCATACCCCTCGTTACTCCCTCCCTTGAACCCGGGCGTTTCCGCATAGACCACCCGGGTCTTCCCGCTTTTGAACTCCTGTACGACTGCCCGGACATCGTCGCCAATCAGGCCAACCGTGCAACCGGTGAGGACAACGTACGTGTCCCCCTTTACCAGCTCCAGCGTGGTCCTGATCTGCTCCCGCAAACGGCCTTCCCCGCCGAAGACTACTTCCTGTTCATAGGTATTGGTGCTCGGGATGCTCACTCCCCCGAGCGGGCCCGAGCCACGGTACCCGCTGGTGAAGTTCTGGCCGTAGAAGACCTGCCCCCCGCAGCCGGGGCCTGCGTGAAGGATCGGCACAAACCCGGTAATTGCGCTTACGGTACTCAGGGCCCCGCCCAGTGCGCAGGAGTGGCGGGGGGTATCGAGGATCACCGGTGGCATGCTGCCTCCCTGATATACTTGAAGGGATCTGCCGTGTACCAGTCATTGTGGTAGACATTCTTTGAATGAGCGGAAAGGTTCCTGTTGAACGCCGGATTGGCGAAGGCATCCACCAGCCGGTTCCCGAAGGTGACAACCCCGTCGTACCCTACGAACAGGTGGAACAGGTTCAGGCCCATGACCGTGGGGAACCCCTGTTTTGCCGCCCAGACGGTCTCCCCGGAGTGGCCGATGAAGATATCGGGTTTCTGCTGGTGGAGGAGATTCGTCTGCTCGAACGGCTGCAGGTTTGCAACGCTGGTGGGGAAATTACCGCACCGCCTTGTCAGGTCTGCAAAACTGTCATGGGTCACTTCATCGTAGTGGAATGCAGTGACCCCGACGATCTCGAGGCCGAGATCGGCCACCAGGTTCGGTATTCCCACAGCCCGTGACTGTCCTGCGCTCACGAACACTTTTTTCCCGGCAAGTTTCTTTTTGAGCGCGTCGATTTGCGGTTTCACTCTCGCACGCTCCTCCTTAATGAGTTTCTCCACTTCCTTCTCTTTCCCGAGGGGCCGTGCCACCTCCCTCAGCCAGAGATCGGTGTTGGCAAGGCCGATCGGCATCACCTTCTGGGTGGCGACGATCCGGTACCGCTCACCGAGGATCTTTGCAAGGTATTCGCCGTACGTGGGGCAAAGGCCCGTGGTGAGCGCCGCTGATGCGGACTCCTTTATCGCATCGATACTGGCAAAGCAGGGAATGAAATTTGCCCGGAGGTTCAGTTTTCCGAGGAGCCGTTCGATCTCAACTTCATCGGGACGTCCGATGGTGAGCGGGTTGATCACGTTGATGAGATCCGCTTTCTTCTCGACCGGCCCCTTGATCAGGTAGTTCAGTACACCGTGGAACGAACCATCATACCCCGATGCCCAGAGTTTCGACCGGAACCCGTCGCAGTGGATCGGGATTACCGTGGCTTTTATCTTCGGCTGGATGCTCTCGATAACCGCATCGATGTCCTCTCCCACGATCCCCGAGACACAGGATGTGAAGACGAATATCGCACCGGGATGGTACCGTTCTTCAGCACTCTGGATCGCGGTCCGGAGCTTCTCCTCTCCACCGTAGATGGTATCGGCTTCGAGGAGGTTTGTCGAGATCCAGCGCCCGCTGACGGGCTTGCCGTTCCGGTGGATCTGGCCGAGCCGGTTGAAGACGTTGATATAAGGCAGTGAACTGATGCAGCCCACCGGCCCGTGGACGATGACGACCGTATCCTTGATCGTGGCAAGCGTGAATATCGCCAGCCACTGCTGGCAGAAGGTGGTCTGGGAAAACGACCGGTCCTGGTTCTTCAGGCACTTTCTCCGGGTCTGGTCTACAAGGTTTTTTGCAGTCCCACCTGCGACAATAATTGAGCCCAGGCGGTCTTCTCTCGGGGCAAGGACAGTCTTGTCCCGCACCTTCCCGGGTTCCTGTTTCGGTATTTTCGGTAATTTCGGCGTTGACATGTGTGTTTCACCTTGATGGGGGTGTCAGGGGGATCCTGCAGGGGATCCTTCCGGATTCTCCCCTGCCGATGGTTCGCTGTTCACGCGTGCTGAGTTACTCCTCACAATGGCTCACCCGGCCGGATACGGATCGATCGGAGAGGCAGCGGTCTCGTTGACCCACAGGTCGGAGAACTCGGTGGTATAGAGGTCTGAGGCTTTGACCTCCCCGGCCTTGAGATCCCCGTCCGCGACCATCTCATCGATCCATGGCTGGATATCCGCATCGCTGATGGCGCCGGTGTAACTGTAGTAGTGAGAAGCTGCACCGGAGAGGCCGATATTCTCCTTGAGAAGGTTTCCGGACTCTGCAGGGTGATCATTGGACCAGCGTTCCGAATCCTTGAACGCCTTGATGAACGCCCTCACTGCTTCCGGGTTTTTCTTGATGTAATCTTCTGTGAAGACCAGGAGCGAGTACCCCCCTTCGGAGCCGAATGCGGTATAACTGGTCGTGAGGACCCGGACACCGCCATGCTGCTCGGCAGCTGTGTAGAACGGCGGGTGGAGTACCGCAATGTCGATCTGTCCCTGGCGAAGGGCTGCTTCCTGGTCCGGGTCGGGCATGACGATGAACTCGAAGTCATCCTTCGTCAGATTATACTGCCGGAACCATGCCTGCGTTTCCAGATCGGCACAGATACCCAGTGCTCCTACCGCAACCTTGGGCTTGTGGCCGCCGGCCACCAGTGACTTGATCGTTTCAGGTGTATAGGCGCTGGTATTCAGGACAAGCCAGTGCATATGGTTCGCGTGAACGGAATCTGAGGGAGACGGCTCCGCATTGCTCCGGACAACGCCTACTACTTTGGCACCGCCCTGCCTCAGGTTGATCAGGGCATTGATCTCGGCATCGTACACATCCGTCTTCCCGGCTACCAGCGAGGCCGGCATCAGCGACCAGTCGAGGGAGCCCGAATCAACGAAATTGATATTGTTTGCCCTGAAGAAGCCCTTCTGTATTCCCACGAGCCACGGCGTAGCGGTGCAGTCCTTGTCCACATTTGCCCGGATCGTATACTGGGCCGGAGAAGCGGCAGCTGAGCCTGAAGGCGATCCGGGAGTCGCCGCGCCGGTGACACCGGATGCAGTGGCGCCTGATGTGCCGGCCGGGCTCTGGGTGCATCCCGCTACGATAATGAGAAGGGTAACTATCAGGGCAATGCCGGTTACGAGTACCAGTTGTTTCGTTCTTTTGTCTGTCATTTTTCGTTCTCCATGTGCGTAAGCATCTGATGCTGGAATTCCTGCGACACGCACTCCATCGGCTGGACCGGTCACCATATCAGAATTCAGAAGGAAGGATACCGCTGGACCTTCGATACACGGATTCTATGTACCAGCGCATGCTCTCCGTTTCCCAAAGGCTCCTCCCCTGGCGATACGGCTCACCGCTGACTCTGGATACCATAGTCCGGAAATGCGACGATCGGCTTACCGGTTTTCCTCCAGAATACTCTGGCAGGGTTTTTTATTACTGTTGATAAATACGCAATATTTGGCGGAATAGTACTGAATCCGGCACGATACAGGCAATTTTTTCCACAACGGTACGTTTTCCCGTGGCTGTTTCCCGAATGACCGGGAGATGTCCTGAAACTCAAGGAGAGACGTGCAGGAACCAAAATGCGGATAATTGAAGAGAAAAACTGGCCTTACCGGATATCCCGCATATGTTCCGGCGTCGGGATCTCCGGACGGGACCCGGGAAGTGATTTTACGGTCTGTTTTCCGAGGCGTTTCTTGAAGCCCCGGTACGCATCCGGGGAGTAACCGAGCGACTGGTAGAATGGCAGGGCCTCCCCGCGTTCTGATTCCGTGACAAAGATGATGTAATTGCAGTTGCGGGAGATAGCACAGTTCTCGATCTTCCTTATGAGGGCAGATCCGATGCCCTTATGCCGCGATTTCCTGTCCACAATGACGTCTTCGATCACGAGGAACGGCCTGCATTCCCCGTAGAGTTCCTCGCAGATGATTCCCATGAGGGAGCCGGCAATGTGTCCATTATGTTCAGCAACGAGAAAAATATAGTCCGGGTTCTCCTTTAGCCGCCGGAATGTTTCCCGCATCTTTTCAAGACAGGATGTCTCTCCCCAGAACTGCTCGTACAGTTCTGCAAGTGATGCCAGGTCCGTTTCTCTCAGTTCCCTTATGCCCATGATTTTCCTGTCCGTTAGATTCGCGGATTGATTATCCGGCATGGATTCCCGGTGGACTGACCGTTTAAAAAAAATCAGTTCCGGATCAGGTATCCGGAAAATACTGCGTCGTCCTCATGGTCCTTTGTCCAGGGCCGGGTAGGGATCTACGGGCAGCGGCGCTGCATCATTGACCCAGGTGTCGGCAAATTCGGTCGTGTAGATATCTGACGGCTTGAACTCACCCTGTTTGAGGTAGCCGTCGGCAACCATCCCGTCGATCCATGGCTGGATATCAGAATCCGCAATCGCCCCCGAATTGCTGTACCAGTGAGATGTGGCATTGGCAAGACCAATAGTCTTCGCGGTGAGAATACCGGATTCTGTCGGATGCTCATTGGACCACCGCTCTGAATTCTTATAGGCCTTGATGAATGCCCGTACTGCCTCCGGGTGGTTCTTGATGAAATCGTCCGTGAAGGCGAGCATTGACTGGCCTGCCGAGGCGCCGAATGCATCGTAACTGGTAGTAATCACCCGGACTCCGCCGTGCTGTTCTGCTGCCGTAAAGAAAGGCGGGTGGAGTACTGCCACATCGATCTCACCGGACCGGAGGGCTGCTTCCTGCTGCGGGTCGGGGATGATCACGTATTCGAAATCGTCCTTCGTGAAGTTGTTCTCCCGGAACCAGTTGTTGTTCTCTTCATCGGCACAGATGCCGAGTGCCCCGACGGCAATTTTGGGCTTGTGGCCGTTTGCCACCAGGTCCTTGATCGTGTGGTAGGAACTGCTGTTGAGGACCAGCCAGTGCATGTGATAGTTTGCCACCTGGCCTTTGACAGGTTCCGCCCCGCCTTCCACCACCCCGTGAATATGGGCCCCCGCCTTGATCAGGTTGATCAGCGTATTCGGGTGCCCGTCATACACATCGGTCTGCCCGCTGATCAGCGCCGAGGGTTGCAGGGACCAGTCCAGGGCTCCGCTGTCCACGAAATTGATCCCGCCGGCAGGGAAGAACCCTTTCTGCACGCCGACAAACCAGGGCGTGCCCGAACAGTCCTTGTTCACATTTGCCCGGATCGTGTAGGGTGTGGAACCCGCTGCGGAAGAGACCGCAGACGATCCCGTGGAGACCGCTCCGGCAGATCCCGAGGGGTTTGTGTTCGCATTGCTGTTGCTGCTGGTCTGTGTGCATCCCGCCAGAACGAGAAGGAGCACGATGATGAGTGAAACTGCCGCTGCCAGTACGAGCGGTGTTTTCCTATTTTGAGACATTGATAATCACCAGAGTGTTAAATGACGAGTTCTTCTTTCCATCCGGAGAATTTCTTCTCGATCTGGAGGAGTATCCAGTTGAACAGGATGCCGAGGAAGGCCACCGTAACGATCCCTACCCACATCTTGGGCATCTGGAACGTAGCCTGTGCCTGGAGGATCATGTAGCCGAGCCCGGAGCTTGCTCCAATCATTTCCGCCCCGATCAGCATGAAGAACGCGAAGACTGCGCTCATGCGGATCCCGGTAAAGACCGAGGGCATTGCTGCCGGCAGGAGTACCTTTTTGAACATCTGCCACTTTCCGATGCCGAGGGAGCGGGCCATCTTTACGATCGCCGGGTCTACGTTCATGATCCCGGTCACGGTATTGAAGAGCACCGGCCACTGGCAGACCCAGAAGATGATGCTGATCTTGGAGAGCTCGCCGATGCCAAGGAGCGTGATGAAGACCGGGAAGAGCGTGAACGGGTTTGCCTGGCTCACGACCTGAAGCAGAGGGTTGACCGCAGTCTCGAACGACTTGAACCAGCCGCCGAGCAGGAACCCGAGCGGGAGCGCGACGGCGAGGGCGATGAAGAACCCGACGAGCACCCGGCCGACGCTGACCGCGATGTTCGTGAGGAGTTCCCCGGAGAGGATCAACTGGATCATCTTCTGGAGGATCGTTGTCGGCACCGGGATGATGATCGGATTGATCAGCCCGATATATGGTGCCAGCTGCCAGAGGAGCAGGAAGACGAATATGGCACCGGTGGCGTGGATAAATTTCCGGCTGTATTTTCCTATCACGGAAAATCCGTTTCCCAGTGCTCCGGATCCGGGGAATTCGTGGGCTTCAGCTACTGTGCTCATGGGCACCTCCCGCAGCAGCCCGGTGTCCGTAGGTACAGGTCTCCACCGAGCACTTACCGCAGATATCCTGGGACCGGATCACCTCTTCCTTGAGAAGTGTCCAGAGGTAGTGACGGGTCTTCACATAGGCATCGGAGACTTTCACATCCTCGTCAAGCCGCTCCTCGCGGGTCAGGGGAACTTCCACGGTCTGCTTGATCGTTCCGGGACGTGATGTCATCACCGAAACCCTGTCTGCAAGAAAGACCGCTTCATCGAGACTGTGAGTGATAAAGAGGACGGTCTTCTGGGTTGCCAGGGCAATTCTCAGGAGATCCTGCTGGAGGATCTCCCGGGTCTGGGCATCCACTGCGGCAAACGGCTCGTCCATGAGCAGGATGTCGGGATGGAGTGCGAGAGCCCGGGCAATAGCGACCCGCTGTTTCATCCCCCCACTCAGTTCATGGGGATAGTGGTCCTGGAAACCGTTCAGGCCGACAAGGGAGAGAAAGTTCGTGGCTGTCCTCATACGCTCGCTTTTGTCTGGCTGGATCTCTTCGAGGCCGAACTCTACGTTGCCAAGAGCGGTCCTCCACGGGAGCAGAGCGTACTGCTGGAAGACGACTGCACGATCGGGACCCGGTCCTGTGACGGTTTTCCCGTCGATCCGGATCTCCCCGGATGTGGGCCTTGAGAGCCCGGCAACGAGATCGAGAAACGTCGACTTGCCGCATCCGCTGGGCCCCAGAATCACGTGGAATTCCCCGGTACGGATCGTGAGGTTTACCCCTCCCAGTGCCTGTGTTTCTGCAGGATTCCCGTTGGATCCGTTCTTTCCGGTCCCCCGGGACGTGAACGCTTTTGTCACACCCGCTGCTTCGATCTTCGTCATAATTTCCTCAGATTCATGGTTGTTCCTTTAGTTCAGTTCCTGGTTTCATTCCGTTCTTGTTTTCGGGAGTGGTCACGGTTGCATGGATCTCCTCTATCTTCATGGTGCAGGAGATAATATGGTGGTTAATAAACCGGCAATATCCGTCTGGATTTCCCGAAAACCCTCATAATATCGGCAATTTTTCTTCCTTTGTATACGGATTTGGGAAACCCCTGCACCCGTGGGATAAAAAAGACGGATGGGTTTTTTCAGAGGGGGCCGACATACTTGGCGAGCAGATCCTCCAGGAGGGCGATCCCGCCCCGGTATCCGGCATAGTTCCGGTCCACGATCACCCGGTCGTACATCGGGAATGCCACGCTCAGGAACGAGACCCCGAATTCCTTTGCGGCAGGCCATTTCTCAAGCGAGGTGCCAAGCATGACCTGGAAACTCCGGTTCCGCAGGTTCTCCCGGATCCGGAACGTGTCCTTCTCGAAGATGATATCCGGCTTGATCGCAGACTCGATGTTCTCGGTCAGCTCGCGTCGGATCCATTCCCGGGCTTCCTCCGGTGGTTCATCAGTGATCTCTATCACTTCTGGGAGGTACCCGACCTCGTTGGCAAGGTATTTCGTGATCCCGATCACGGTGTTGGTATCTCCGACAACGGCTGCGTAGGGGTGGGGAAGCCCGATGATGATCGCATCGGTCAGGTATTCGGTGAAGCGGTAGACATGCTGCTCTTCTTCTTCGATAACCCGTTCCACGTCCTTTCTCGGGATCTTCAGTTTCTTTGCCACGGACCTGAGGAATTCGGACGTCTGTTTCGGTCCGATCGGGGTGCTGGGGAATGTCAGGTATGCCTGGCCGAACTTCTCTTTCAGTTTTCCGGCAGCCTTATGCCCGTTCCAGGTGGAAAGGACGATGTTGAGTTCTGCTTCCGGTATCTCCTTCAGCTTTTTGACACCGTCGAACTGCGTGAAGAGGATATTTGCCTCTACGCCGATCTTTGCGAGCAAGTTCTTAACGGCGTTCAGGTCGCCTTTCCAGAAGACATGCTGGAATGGGACTACCCCGAGGATGTTGACAACCTTCTTCTTCTTTTTCCGGGGTTCCAGATATTGGTCGATGACCGCTCCCAGGAACTCCTCGTAGCCATCGAAGGTGTTGCCCTTGAATCCTGCCGTGTTGACAAAGATGACATCGGCTTTCCCCTTGAACTCCCTGACTACGGAATCGACGTCGTCACCGATCAGTGCCGGGACGCACCCGGAGATCACTACATAGAGGTCTCCTTCCATCAGCTGGATCGTGGAATCGATCAGCTTCCGGAGCTTCTCTTCGCCACCGAAGATCACGTGCTTCTCGATGAGGCAGGAACAGGGGGTGCTCGTCCCGCCTTGCCCGCCGGCAGCGTTCTCCCCGGCTGCATAATACACGCCGAGCAGTTGTGCGATGCCGCAGCCTGCCCCGGCATGGAGGATGGGGACAACCCCGTAGACCCCGGTGCTCGTGATGTAGGCCCCCCCGAGCGAACAGGTCCATCGCGGTGCTTCCACAACCTCCGGGTACTGGATCTCAGTATCATGAGGCACTGCTTCTGCTTCCGTCACGAGACCACCGGTTCGTCGTTGTCCCTGAAGTACAGCGGGTTGTCCTGTTCGAAGTACCAGGCCTTGTAGTTGTCCGCGGTCTTCTCTTTCATGGTCTGCTGGAGGGATTTGCTCTTGAATGCCTGGAGCAGGAAGTTCCCGTAGGCAACCGCACCGGCGTAGGCACTCTGCTGGGCCCAGAGGTTCGGGTCGCCCCGGAGTGCATGCACACGGGTGACGCCCTTCAGGCGTTTGTAGGCACTTCCCTGGAACGGGCACGTGAGGGTCATATCCGGGTCGAGGATCCGGTTGATATGGGTCTGTTCAGCAGCCTGGAAGGTGTTGACAAGGATTTGGAAATCGCCCACCTGCTCGACCACCTTTTCCAGTTCATCGATGATCAGGTTGTCGTAGTCCTGGCACATTGCGGCCGAGGATTTGACCCCGAGTTCATCGAAGTACGGTACCTGGGCAAGCAGCCGTCCCTGGCCGAGTGCACCGAGCACCTCCACTCTCTCTCCGTTCGGTTTGATGTGGAGAAACTCCTCGTGGATGGCCTTGAGTTTCGGGTCCCATTTCCTGTGCTCCTCCGCTATGACCGCTTCGGCTTCCTTCTCCTTGCCCGTGTATTTTGCGATCTCGCGGAGCCAGCCATCGGTACCGGCAAAGCCCATGGGTGAGGGATACATGAAGTATGGCACGCCATATTCCTGTTCAAGCCCCCGGGAGAGGTAATCGGTGTAGGTAGGGCACAACGGTGCCGTGACCGCGGCTTCCGAGAGCTGCTCGAACTGCTCCACGGACGCAAACTCCGGAACATAGTTCACCCGCAGCCCCATCTTTCCGAGGAGCCTCTTGATCTCCAGCCGGTCCTGCCAGGTGTACGAGAGCATGCTCGCCACGTTCACGAGATCCTTCTGCTTCTTCTGAGGCTTCTTGACCAGGTACTTCAGGACCGCATGCCAGAACGCATCATAGCCGGTCTGGACGAGCCGCGAGCGTATCCCCTCGCAGTGGATCGGCACAATACGTGCCTTTACTTTGGGCTGGACCTCGTTGACCGCCCCTTCGATATCCTCACCTATGATACCCGAAGCGCAGGAGGTCAGGATGAAGATCGCCTTTGGATCGTAGCGGCGCTGTGCCTCCAGGACGGCTGCCTTGAGCTTGTCCGTGGATCCATAGACCATGTCCTTCTCGTTCATGCTGGTGGTCAGCCAGTGGAGATCGTAATTCTCCGGCATACCCATGCTGGTCGGGATGTGCTGGAAGAGCTCCCGGTACCCGAGGGACGGGCACGAGCAGCCGACCGGCGCATGGTAGATTATCGCAGCTTCCCGGATGGTATTTACCCGTACCGTAAGGTAGAAGTTCAGGGTACAGCCCGAGGTCTGCTGGAACTTGCGGTCTACCTGTTTGAGGTTCCCGCTCCGTGCATCCCGCAGGAGTTCAGATGCCTTTCCATAGTACACGTTGATGCCGTGTGCCCGTTCTTCGCGGTTCGGGCAGGTGGCATCACCAAGATTGATCTCTGCATTAACGAGATGGGGTGCCTGGTCTTTTGTCATAGAATCATCCTTTTGCTTTCGCAGTTCTCCGCGAGGCGGTCGCTTTTACGACAGGGTTTTTCTGCGATCGTGGTTTTGTCACGATCGGCTCTGCCCCGGGGACAATGCATTCGAGTTCACATTTCACGTGGGCCGGGGAATCCCGTCCTTCGAGCAGCTTGTCGGACCAGCTCTCTGCCCAGTCCTTCAGCTGGTCGGTGTCAAGGGGAGCCGGGACATACCGGTCCTTGTTGCTGAGGATCTTTTTGGCAAGGATCCGGTATACGTCGGCCTGTTCCGAGTCCGGGGCCCCCTCGATCACGGTCTTTCCCTGGAGCTCGCACTTGGTCACCGTAAGCGAACGGGGAACGTATTCCGCGATTGTGGTCTTGGTGGAGCTGGCAAAATCCTCGATGATCTCCCGCTGTATGGGCAGGTTCGACGAGTTCGCGATGATACCGGAGAACAGGGCCCCTCCGCTGTTGGCATACTTCTTGATGCCCTTGAAGAGGTTGTTTGCCGCGTACAGCGCCATGAAATCGGAGGAACTGACCGTGTAGACCTGTTCGGCCACACCTTCACGGATCGGGATACTGAACCCCCCGCAGACCACGTCCCCGAGAACATCGTAAATGACGACGTCCGGGGTGAACTCCTCGAAGACCTTCCGCTGGCGGAGGAGCTCGATCGCGGTGATGATACCGCGGCCGGCACAACCGACACCGGGTTCGGGGCCGCCTGCCTCCACACAGAGGACGCCGTTAAATCCATCGTGGATGATGTCTTTTGTCTCAACCCGTTTCCCGCTTCTCAGGGAATCCAGCACGGTAGGGATGAACCGGCCTTTCCGGAGCGTATTCGTGGAATCGCTCTTGGGATCGCATCCGATCTGCATCACTTTCAGGCCAAGTTCCGAGAGCGCGGCACTGATATTGGAGGAGGTTGTGGACTTTCCGATACCGCCTTTTCCGTATATCGCAATGTTTCTCTGTTTTGCCATAATGTGCTCGTCATGTAATCTCCCGTCTCGGGGAATATATCTGGAGAAAACAGCAAAATTTGGCAGATCTAATCCTTTGTTGGATACAATGCGGCAAGTATCGCACCATGATCGCGGTTTCCGGTACCTGACTGGTCAAATCAGCAGGAATCTCTCTGGTAATCCGGAAGGATGTGACTCCCCTTTTCCGGCAGATCCCGGTAATGAACAGGTGTTATTCAGGAAATGGTGAAAAAAAGCGGGGAAGTGAGCAGAAACCGGGAGCAGGACCCTGTCCGCCACTCCGGCCCCCGCTCACAAACCGGATTTTTCCCCGGGGAGCTCTGTCCTGGTACGGAAAAACCGGAAGCACCCGGTTACACTACGCCTTTTTCGCGCAGTGCATCGTGAAGCAGCGAGTTCCCGTCGCAGAGGTAGCAGTGGTTCCTCGTGCCCGCGGGCACTTTGTGGTCGTGGACGATCTCCGCGGCCTGGCGCGTGGTCTCCGCATACCATTCCGCGAACGGCGCACGGTGCCCGCTGAGCTTCGAGCCGGGGTTCGGGGACCAGACGAACGGGATGATATTGGCTCCCAGTTCCGCGATCGCAGTCACCCCCTCTAGGAACGTCTCTTTCGGCTCCAGGCCCATGACCAGGATCGTGTATACGTTGCCTTCGCCGAACACGCCGACCGCCTTTTTTATCGAATTCACAAATTCATCGTGCGATGTGGTCTCCGATTTTCCCGGGCAGATCGCCTCATAATATTTTTTATCCCAGACCTCCATGGCAAACGAGAGCGAACCGATACCGGTCTCGTAATACCGGTCGATCGCATCGCCCTTTGCGGGCGAAGGGAGGAGGGTTCCCGGGACGGTATCAAACCCGGTGTGGTCGCGTATGGAATCGAACATCTCCGTAACGATCGCGATCTCCCGTTTCGGGTTGATGCACCCGCCGGTGATGTTCACGTGGTTCACATCCCCTTCCGCCCATGCAGCCTTCACGACCTCCCCGATCTCATCGGGATCTTTTTTCCGTTCCACCGAGTTATAAACAGAAGACGTAGACACGAGATTGCAGAACCCGCATTGTTTGTTTTTTGCAAAGTGGGAGCAATAGTTCTGGTAACAGAAGAACAGGTCGTCCTTTCCCCCGATCTGGCCGATCCTGATCATATCGTTACCCTTTGTAGTCTTCTGATCATAATACGCGGGCCGCCGGAGCCAGGTAACCTCGCAGAGCGCCCGATTGTTATGGTACAGGAGTCGCTTGTCGTTCGTGGATACCACATGATACGGGGATTTTGAGTTCAGGCGGTACTGGACCACCGTCCCGTCCGGGAGACTGAAGTCGTCGGGAAGTTTTTGTTCAGTATGGTTTTCGAAATCCCAACCGAACAGCCCGTGGTTCTGCTCTTTGTAACGTGTCCCGACTTCCCGGACACTTTCGGTATCACTGCGTATTCCTTCCGTCAGGAGCGCTGCCTTCAATAACAGGTAATCTTCCATTGCATAATCCCCGATGATTAAAACATCTCCGGTTGCCGGGCATAATATCGTGAGATCCCGGCAACTCTTGCCCCGAGTTCGCGGTTTTTCAGAAAAAAAAGACTCGCTCCGGAAATTAACTGCCTGCATGTTTTATTGTACAGGTTCAACCGGGACAAGTTTCCCTTTCTCCATCCGCACCACCCGGGATGCGTAGGATGCGAGATCGATGTTGTGGGTTACCATGATGATGGTCGTGCCCTCCCGGTTGATCTCGCGGAACAGTTCCATCACCTCCCGCTCGGTGTCCACATCGAGATCTGCGGTGGGTTCATCGGCAAGGATGAGGGAGGGACTGTTCATGAGCGCCCGGGCAATGGCAGTCCGCTTGAGTTCTCCCCCGGAGAGATGTGCGGGGGGACTGTCCGCCTTATCCCTGAGGCCTACCCGCCCAAGGAGATCTCCGGCCCGTTCGGCAGAGGCACGTTTGCCGGCGCTACTCCCTATCTCTGCCGACAATGCCACATTCTCCTGTGCAGAAAGCGTCGAGAGCAGTCCCGGGAACTGGAATACAAATCCGATGGTGCGGGACCTTAGTGCGGCAGCTTCCGCATCGGAGAGCGTGAGGATCTCTTTTCCGCCAATCCTGACACTCCCGGCTGTCGGCCGGGTAAGCCCTCCCAGGACGTTCAGGAAGGTCGTCTTGCCGCTCCCGGACCTACCGACGATGAGAATAAATTCCCCCCTGCGGCAGCGGAAATCCACACTGTCAAGGGGCCTGACTTCCCGTTCACCGTCATGGTAGCTCTTGATGAGTCCCCTGGCTTCGATCATAGTTCACCGCTCCGTATTGCTTCATAGGGTTCCATCAGGGCGCTCCGCACGGCAGGATAGAGTGCGGCAAGGCCCCCGACTGCAACCGTGATTACAAACGTGAGGATGGAAATCGACACCAGCGAAGATACCGCCGGGATCGAGAGGGGGATCCGGGTCATCACCGAGATATAACTCTGGAACATGACCAGGATTATCCATGATGCTCCAATCCCGATGATGCCCCCGATGGCTGCAATAATGACCGATTCGCCAAGGATGAGCCGGAATATCATGGACCGCGTGGCCCCGAGGGCCCGCAATACCCCGATCTCCCTCCGGCGTTCATTTGCCACCATCAGCGATATGAGGGCGATCAGCGGCAGGGAGACGAGGGTGGCGACGAGCGCTGAGAGGTCCAGGATCCGGGTGATCCCCGCCAGCTGGTCCGAGACCGTGGTGACCAGGGCGGAGGAGGTGAGGACTCTTGTTCCGGGAACCTGGTCCACGATGCGGTAGGAGACGTTGGTCGCCTCGGCCGCATCGTTCACCCGGACGAGGACGGCAGATGCAACCCCCTGCGGAAGGATGAGCGGCTTGACCGCGTTCAGCTGTGAATCGTTTGCCATTTTGTATGCATCGTCCGTACGGAGGAATATCGAGGTATCAAGACCTGTGCCTGTGGGATCGAGTTTCCCAGCCACGATGAAGGAATGTCCGAAAAAGTTGAGGTTCGTGCCTCCCCCGGCAACGATCTTGCTTCCTACGATGATCTCGTCCGGGCCAAGCGGCTTCTCCCGTTTCTGTTCAAGCCACGGCGCGATCGTGAAATCCTGGGTGGGATCGATGGCAATGAGCTGGACCGGGAGGGAGCAGCAGCTCGCGGTGAGGCTGGCGATGAAGATCTGGGGTTCGACCTGTTCAACGCCGCTCACGTTCCTGATCCGGGGAACCACCGAGTTGTCAAAGAAGAAGGTAGATGGCTCTCCCCTGAGGAGCACTGCCTCGCTGTCTGCGGTGTAATTCGCAGGAACGACGATAAGGTCGGCTCCGAGTTTTGCAATCTCGGATTTCACGCTGTCGGATGCCCCGGCGAGAAGGTAGTGGCCGGAGAAGAGGCTGGCAGCTATGAAGGCAAAAGCCAGGATAAGGGCCCCGTTCCTCACGGGGCGGTGGATGATACTCCGGGCGATCAGTCCAAGCATGATGGTTCAGTTCGGACCGGCAGCGACCGTCTCCTTTGAAAGGGCCAGGTAAATGCCCGTGATCACTATAACTGCACCAAGGAGGAGGAGAGCAGGCAGCGTCCCGATCCGGCAGGGTGCGTCTGGCGTACTGCAGACCCCGACAAGGACTGTAGGGACCAGGATAACGATGAGTCCTAATATGCCTCCGATGATTCCTGCCGTTTTCCGGGAAACCCGACCGGGAAGGGCAAGCAGGGCAACGCCCGTCAGGATGATGAGGGCACCGACGCCCGTCTCCGCCTCAGCGGTATACCAGCATTTCATGTGCGTGCCGGGATTCATGTTCATGTCTGTCATACCGGTATCGGACGTGCCTTTTATTTCACAGACCGGGAAAATGAACCACGGTGTCAGTACTACGAGCACTCCCAGGAGAATGAGAATTCCCGCAGGGATATGGCTCTGTTTTTTCTTGTCCAGTACCATTTTTTTCACCTTTGCATTCTGGTAATTATCAGGACTGAATCCGATTTAACCCCTTAAAAAACGGCAAAAATAACCTCAACGGTACAAAATCACGTACGGATTGGGCAAAGGATCCGTCTCATGAACCCGGATCCCCTCGCACCATAACCCGGCGGGCATGGGGATCAACGTCGCACACACTAATTGTACCCATGCGACCCCCCCTGCCACCACCAGCCCATATAAACGAAGGTTATCGTCGTGATAATAACCAAAATCGGGCCCGAATCATGGAGGGTCGGGAGGGGGTCGCATGGGTACAACTGATACTTGTCGCCCGGACATTGTACCGATCATGGCAATCCCGTAGCACGATCTATCCGTCGTGAATATGCCGAAAATGGGCGGCTGTATCCCGTGTTCCGGGTCGGGTCCGGGCCGGTCATTTGTACCCATGCGACCCCCCCATCCCCCGCGATCTGATGGCCGAAAAAGTGAGAATCCCGGTTTCCATGCCAAAAATGTGTGTGAACAAAAAAACCGAGGGGTCTTTCCAGGGCAAAAATATCCCGTCACAGATTTATTGAACGTTTTCCAGAATAGTGGACCACGATTGAGCACCGCCAGCCGCCCGGCCCGGGACGGAGCGGAGTGGCCAGGGCTCCGTTCCCGGTCAGGACGATTCAATCAGAATATCCTTCCTTAATCGATGGAGTTATCTCACCGGCATTTCCCGCCCGATGCAGGAACTGCATTTGACGTCCATGCAGTGGGTCATGCACTGGGGGACCATCATCTGGAGATCGCAGAGTGCCTTCTTCATGCGGGATTCCGTGCAGTCAGAGACCATGTCGGGTGCTGCCCTGCATTCGGATTCCATGCCCATGGCCATGCATCTCGTGAGCATCATCTGGAGATCGCTCATCGATTTCATCATGGGTGCATCCATGCATTTGGCATCCGTGTGCTTCGAATCCATGCATTTTGTGCCCATGCACATCGCGTCCATATGCTGCGAGATCATCATCTCAAGATTGCTCATCGACATCATCATCGACGAGTCCATGCACCCGGTGTCCATGCACCGGATCATCATCGTCTGGAGATCGCTCATCGATTTCCTCATGGGTGCGTCCATGCACGAGGTGTCCATGCACTTCATCATCATCATGAGATCGTTCATAGACTTCATCGTGGGTGCATTCATCGGCATGGGACTCATCGGGTGAGAAGTCACGCACTGCGCCATGCACTGGGAGATCACTGCCTGGAAATCGCAGAGCGCCTTCTCCATCCTCATGTCCATGCACTTTGATGCAGTCATCATGGTTGTCTGACTACAACAATCACTGTGTTTCGAACCTGCTGACATTTTTTGTGTCATTTCCATTACCTTCGGGCAGGATCTTCCTGCCGCACGTGTTAATAAATCATGCCGTTATTAGAGACGCTCCCTGTAAGCAAACTTTGGCAGATTGGAACGGAATCCGGAATAAAAGCGGAAAATTCTGCCGGTATCGTACCAGCCGTCTGCCTCGTTCCTGAACACGATTGCAGATCCAGTTTATTCCGCCTGAATCTTGCCTTATCTTCTTCGGTTTCCGTAAATACCCGCTAAATTTTGCCCCTTGCCCTGTATATTTTACCATTTCCGTCAGACATAACAAGGGGAGATCGGGATGGAAAAACCGACAAACCATTGCACGGTCCCCGAAGTGTGGTATCGGACTGTCCGCCGCTGCCTCAGCGATCAGTTATGCCATCAGGAGAACCGTAAAAACGAAAGAGCCTGAATATAACCTGAAAAACCAGGCATCGTCATTGTATCAAGGTCTGTCAGCATGAGTACTTCAGAGATCGCAGTGATTACCGGAGAAGATGGCCGGACCGTTCCTTTGACCGGCCCAGGAACCGTCGTGATATACCACCACATCCATGGGGTATGGAAGCATAAAAGGACGTTTCCGTTCTCGCTCGAACCCGAAAAAGGATTGCAGGGACTGCGCCGGAAGGTTGCGGAGCTCGGCACATTTCTCGGGGAGTGCCGGACTTTTGTTGCACGGTCTGCCGGGGGGGCCGTTTACTTCGAACTCGGGAAAGTCCGGGTCCACGTGTGGGAGATTGCAGGCAGGCCGGAGGATTTTCTCGACTCTGTCCGTCTTGAGGTAGAAGAGAGTGAGGAGCGGGACACATGCACACCGGCGGCCACAACTGACGCCGGGATACCCGTCCCGCTGGAAACAGCGCCCGGGAAATATACGCTGTCGATCGTGGAGATCCAGAGGAAACGTTCCGGGGTAAGCAGCAAACAGGTGCTCCAGCAGTTCATCCGCCGGGCAGTTTTTACCGAGCTCGAAATTATCTGTGAACATATTCCCCCGTGGATCGGTGTCGAGGCGGAGTTCCTCGGGCTTCAGATCGAGACCGGTAATCGTGTCCCCCACGAAGTCCGTGTGCTGCTGAAGAAGCCGGAATAATCTGTAATACATTCCGGGAATGAAGATCCGCAAAGGTGATACCTGGCATTGTCTTCCGTTACCGCGATTCATTTTGCGGGGGAAGTGCTTGGCAGCACCGTATCCGGGTATATGCACGCGTGTACTCCGTCTCTCAACCAGGTTCTGAACTGTTTTCAGGAAAAATATCGCATCTGATCTGACTGTCGATCCGAAGGTATGTTGAATGATAATTCCGGAATCCGTGATAATCTTCCGATCACCAGACTTATCCTTGGAAGGACGGCTTGATATGGAAACCGGTATATCTGAATGGCTTTTTCAATGTGTGACAATCCTGTCGTGAGGACAGGAATCAGGAAAAATGGGGAGGGATCACAATCCCGCATCACATAGTGGCAGGGACGGGGGTGAGCCCATAGAGGCTCTGGCGGGCATCGATATAGTACATACGTTCGACAAGGACCTTCTCCTCTTTCAGCCGGTTCAGCGCGTATCTCACGGTTCTTGAGGGGAGATAGGTTTCCCGGATGATGTCTTTCTGGGTCATCTGCCGGTTTGCTTTCAGCACATTGTATACCAGTTTTGCTGATGGCGGCAGGTGTTCGATCTTCGGTCCCTGGGATCTGGTTGCTGGTTCATTCACAACAAAAACGATCACTCATGACGTATCACATACTATTGTTCGAGTTCACGATTGTTAAGTCTTTCGTTCAAAAGCATATTTTTCCGAATTTTTTATTACTGTTAGTAATTGCTTTTACTCTGATCGCGGGATTTTCCCCAGGTTCGCGCACAAAAAATACCTTCAAAGAAATAATCCGGCGGGACCCGTACTGACTTTGTCAGAGATATAAAAAAATGAACAATGGTTCTCCGGATACCGGTCGTACCTGAAATAATAAGTCCGGTTATCCGATTATCGACAGCTCGAACGTTGCATCAGTACATGACCGGCAGAACATAATGAATTCCGAGACATTCTCCGACATTTCATCATAGAGCGAGCGGGGGATGTATATGATGATCCTTGGATGGTGTCCGGTCTCCTTGTCAATCGCAAGGTAACTTTCCCTGCAGAGACCGATGAATGTCTTGAAGTTTATCCGCTTCACTAACCGGAAATGTGCCACGTTTTTGTCGTCAATCCACACCCGGTAGCTCGGCGTTTTCCTGAGTTCGCGTCCGTAAATGTTCATGGTTCAGTGTTTGGGAATTATGAATGATGCTGATGTATTTTCGTTGTTATTACTATGAACCGGCTGATTGTGGCAATATTTTCTTATGAATCTCCGGAATCCGAATACATGGGATCGGGAACGCTATTCACGTATTCCATCCGGAGTGCCGCTGCAGGATTTTATACCCGTTCTCTATACTGGTGCATTGTGCCTGATCCTGAGCCGGAGCGAAATACTTAACAATTGTGAACTCCTATCTTTCTGTGGTGATCCAACTATGAGGGATCGTTTTTGTCGAAAGCAACGTAGGAGTGACTGAACCAGCAGTCCCGTCAATCGGGCACCTGCCGCCATCGGCCAAGCTCGTGTACAAAGTCCTGGAAACCAACGGACACCTGACGCAGAAGGATCTCATCCGCGAGACCTCGTTACCGTCACGGACGGTGCGGTATGCATTGGGAAGGCTCAAGGAGAATAACGTCCTTGTCGAGCGCCATTATTTCACTGACGCACGGCAGAGCCTGTATGGCCTGAATAAGCCCCGCCAGGATGTGGTCGCGGTATGATGCGGCACTGACCCGGTATTCTTTTTATAATGATTATTCCCGGAAAAATTGTCCGGAGGTTACGTCCTTTTGATAGACCAGGAATTTTCTTCCTGTGAATAAATTCCTCCGGTTTTGACAGCACATTTATTCTCCTCTGCCCCTCTTATCAGGCCATTATCAGGTGTTGCGTTGCACCCTCTTTTGGAAAAGCGGAAAAATCTGCCTGAAAATTAACGTTTAAATAATGACTGTTCCAATGGTTTTATTCGATGTAACAATTGTGAACATCGCGTGCCAAGGTGGCGGAGTGGCCACGCGGCTGACTGCAGATCAGCTACATCCCGGTTCAAATCCGGGCCTTGGCTTTCCGAGTGGTTCATCCGAACCACGAGGAAGAGAAGAAGTGCGCAGCACTTCTTCGAAGAACCCTGGCAGGTTCTTCTCATCCTTCATGTCTGATGACAGGTCCGACTTCGAACCCCGTGGATTTCCCGGAACCGCGAGTAAGAGAAGAACCCGCAGGAGTTCCCCGAACCCGGAAAATATCCGGCACCCTTGGATGAACACTGTCTTCAGCCTTCTCAGGCACATTCTTGATCCCTAAGGAACATACCATGGAACGCGGTCTTTCTGCCGAAACAAAAGCGCTTCTGATCAATATCGGCAGTGCAGATATTGACCCCTCGCTTCTTCCGCAGGAACACAAAACCACGGCGACTGCGGGCCCCGGCGCCGGTGGGTCTTCGTTTTTCATACGATCAGGATCACACAGGGTCAGGTTGTCCATCAAACCGGAATCTCCCCTCAAAGTAATACCGTGGCACGAAGGTGTTGCCGTACAACGGGAAGGTAAGATCATTGCCTACGGAACCCTTGAATTACCGCTCTGCCATTGCCCGGAACAGGCGTATATCACGGTCAGCGAGCGTTGTATCTTCGATTGCAAATTCTGCCCCGTACCATTGCTCCACGGGAAAATAAAATCCCTTGAAGAGATCACAGCCCTGGTAGAGGCTGCACGGGAAAAGGGGCCGGTAAAAGCGATCTCGCTTACCAGCGGGGTTGCAGAATCCCCGGAAAAAGAGGTTGCCTATATGGTTTCGGTGGTAAGGCATCTCGCGGACCGGTTTGACCTGCCAATCGGAGTATCCGTATACCCGACTGAAAATTCCACTGCTGAATTGTTCTCCGCTGGTGCAAAGGAGATTAAATATAACGTGGAAACCTTGGATCGCGTCATTTTCGAACGTGTCTGCCCGAACCTTTCTCTGGACGAGATCCTGTCCGCCCTCGAAGATGCAGTGCCAGTATTTGGCAGGAACCGCGTGTCTTCCAATTTTATTATTGGTCTTGGCGAAACAGATGAGTGTGTGCAGGAGGGTGTTGAGGTACTCACCGGGATGGGGGTCATCCCGAACCTGCGCCCAATCTCCCCGCATCCGCTCAGGAAAGGGCAGATCAGCGTTGAGCGGCCCTCATCTTACCGGCTGATGAAGCTGGCAAGGATCACCCGGACCGCTCTCGACCGTCACGGTCTCAACGTCAGGGTCGCCCAGACCATGTGTCTCCCCTGCACCGGCTGCGACCTGACGCCCCAGCGGGATCTCTAAGGGCCAGCGCACTTCCCCTGTTTCCCGGTTTTTCCGTTCTTATGGCAACCTGCCGTAACGGCATCCCCGGGACTGTCCATACCTTTATGGGAACGTACCTTCCATCAACGGTTTGCTGGCGCGTTCAGCAGCCCGGTCCGGAATTATCAGTACATGCAGTTCACACGGTGTGAAAAAAACACTAAATTCACGACGTAAAAACAGGAACAGGAAAATGCTGCCGATTGGAGAACTATTATATGGTCCCGATTGGTATCTAGTATAGTCGAATTCACAATCGTGAATGTCCGCGAGGTTCATCGGAACCTTGAGGAAGAGAAGAACTGCATAGCAGTTCTTCGAATGAAGACCAAACATTTGCCAATGTGGCGGACTGGCTACGCAGCTGACTGCAGATCAGCGTAACCCGGTTCAATTCCGGGCGTTGGCTTTTCGGAGAGGTTCATCAGAACCTCGACGATGAGAAGAAATGCGATGCATCTCTTCGAATTCGAAAAAGGTACAGGAGAAACAGTATGAGTATCAGGATCCAGAAAACATTCGAAGCACTCTTCGAGCTCGAAGAGGTCCGGGGGCTCTTCAGGGAGTCCCTTCCGACCGGGTTCGATGCCGGAGAGGAAGCCGCGTTCAGTCAGCGGATTGCCGGGCTCAGGGCAATTATTGCTGATCTCGAAGCCGGCACCGGCACACCGAAGGTGACAAAAATTGCCGGTACGCTCGATGTCAGGAGCCGGGAGGAGCAGTATATCAATATCCACCCCATCCAGGCAGCCGGCAGGCTTACCACGGAGGCACGCAAAGCGATCATCTCCTATGGTGACGGATACTCGACCTGTGACGCCTGCAGGAAACCGTTCCGGCTCGACAAGATCACAAAACCGGGGATTGCGGAATTCCACGAAGAACTGGCGAAATGGCTGAATATGGACCAGGCGCGGGTAGTTCCCGGTGCACGCCGTGGATTCCAGGCGGTTGCGGGTACCCTCGTAGGAAAAGGCGACAGTGTCATTGTCTCTGCTCTCGCCCACTACACCGAGTTCCTTGCCGTGGAAAATGCCGGTGGAATCATCAGGGAAGTGCCGCTGAACGCCAGAAATATCGTGACCGGCGAAGCAACGGCACAGAAGATCGAAGAGGTAAAGCGGGAGACCGGAAAACTCCCGGTACTCGTCATGATCGACCACTTCGATTACCAGTTCGCAAACGAGCATGAGATCCAGGAGATCGGAAAAGTTGCTCACCAATACGATATCCCCTTCCTCTATAACGGTGCCTACACGGTTGGCATCCAGCCGGTAGACGGCAAGAAGATCGGGGCTGACTTTGTTGTCGGCTCCGGACACAAGAGTATGGCATCGGTCGCACCGTCCGGGGTACTTGCAATGACCGATGAATTTGCGCCAAAAGCGCTCCGTACCACCGCGATGGTCGGCGACCTCACCAAACGCAAGTTTGGCATCAAGGAAGTGGAACTGCTCGGATGTACGCTGATGGGCGGGACCCTGCTCTCCATGATCGCATCGTTCCCGGCAGTCAAGGCCCGGACCCTGAAGTGGGATGATGAAGTGAAGAGATCCAATTTCTTCATCGACAGACTACTCAGGATCAGCGGCAGTAAGGTGCTCTCCGAGTACCCGCGGAAACATACACTCACGAAGATCGATACCACCGGCAGCTTCGACACGGTCGCAAAGACCCATAAGCGCCGCGGGTTTTACTTCAGTGACGAGCTGTCATCCCGCGGTATCGTCGGGGAGTTTGCCGGTGCCACCAGGACCTGGAAACTGAACACCTACGGCCTCAACGAAAAGCAGATCCGCTACCTCGCTGATGTCTTCACCGAAATCGCGGAAAAATACGAGATCCCTGTTGCAACGTGAGCCAGGCACAAACCTCTGCAGTTCACAAAACCGGCAGGCGATCAGGATTCATCATGACACCCGATATCCCGGGTTTCCTCGCAAAGATCAACCCGTTTCGGAAATCCCGTAAAGCACGCACTGAAGAAAAATCCCCCATACAAGAAACAACGAAGGAATCCATCATGTCAAAGAAGAAGTTTAACCTTGGAACCCTCTCCCTCCATGCAGGGCAGGTGGCTGACCCCACTACCGGGTCAAGAGCAGTACCGATCTACCAGACCTCCTCGTACGTATTCAAGAGTGCCGAGCACGCAGCAAACCTGTTCGGCCTCCGCGAGCTCGGGAACATCTATACCCGGCTCATGAACCCGACCACGGACGTGTTCGAGAAGCGTGTCGCAGCCATCGAGGGCGGCAACAGTGCACTCGCAACTGCATCCGGCCAGGCTGCTATCACTTATGCACTCCTGAACATCACCCAGCCGGGCGATGAGATCGTCTCCGCAGACAACCTCTACGGAGGCACGTACGAGCTCTTCCATTACACCTTCCCGAAACTCGGAAGGCACGTGATATTCGTAGACTCAACGAAGCCTGAAGCGATCAAGAAGGCGATCACTCCCAAGACCAAGGCAATTTACGCCGAGACTATCGGGAACCCGAAGCTGGATGTGCCGGACTTCGAAGCAATTGCAAAGATCGCCCACGACGCGGGGATCCCCTTCGTAGTCGATAATACGACCGGTGTCGGCCTTGTCCGCCCGATCGAGCACGGTGCTGACATCTCCGTTCTCTCCGCTACCAAATACATCGGTGGCCATGGCAACTCGATCGGTGGCGTCATCGTCGATTCCGGCAACTTCAAGTGGAACAATGGTAAGTTCCCGGAGTTCACCGAACCTGACCCGAGTTACCACGGTCTCAAGTACTGGGACACCTTTGGTAACTTTGCAACCTTCGGTAACGTTGCGTTCATCTTCAAGATCCGCATCTCACTCCTCCGGGATACTGGTGCGGTGCTCAGCCCGTTCAATGCCTGGCTCTTCCTCATCGGCCTCGAGACCCTCCACCTGCGGGTACCCCGCCACTCGGAGAATGCTCTCGCTGTCGCTGAGTTCTTAAAGAACCACCCGAAAGTCGCCTGGGTCAACTACACCGGCCTTCCGGAACACCAGAGCCACAAGCTCGCCCAGAAATACCTCAGCGGGGGATATGGCCCGCTTGTCTCCTTTGGCGTCAAGGGCGGCGAGAAGGCAAGCACGAAGTTCATTGACAACCTCAAGGTCTTCAGCAACCTCGCGAACATCGGGGACTCGAAGAGCCTGGTCATCCACCCGGCAACCACGACCCACCAGCAGCTCACACCGGAAGAGCAGAAGAAGACCGGCGTCACCCCCGACCTTGTCAGGTTATCCGTGGGAACGGAAGATATCGAAGATATCATCGCGGATCTGAAGCAGGCGCTCGAAGCCAGCTCGTAATCGCAGATATTAAGGACTTGCCAGAGAAATTATCACTATGAAAATATCCGTTGGCTATCCCGACAAACCTGCATTGGAAGGTGGTTGTCGATGATCAAAGGATCCGTCGGGATAGTCACCACCAGTTTTTATCATCATTCAGCCCCGCTCACGCTCGAAAGCGGGGAGATCCTCCCCTCCCTTTCTCTTGCCTATGAAACGTACGGCAAACTGAACAAGGACCGGTCCAACGCGATCCTGATCTGCCACGCCCTCTCGGGCGATGCCCATATTGCGGGGTTCCACCAGGGCGACGATAAGCCCGGCTGGTGGGATACGGTCGTCGGTCCCGGCAAGGCGTTCGATACCGATCACTTCTTTGTGATCTGCTCGAACGTGATCGGCGGGTGCAAGGGATCGACCGGCCCCTCCAGTATCAACCCGGCTACCGGGAAACCGTACGGGGCAAAATTCCCGGTCATCACGATCCGGGACATGGTGAACGCACAGAAACTGCTCATCGATCACCTCGGGATCAGCCAGCTCTATGCCGTGGCTGGCGGATCGATGGGGGGAATGCAGGTGATGCAGTGGGCGGTGACATACCCTGACTTCATGAAGAAAGCGGTCGTCATTGCTGCCTGTGGTTACTCAACGCCTCAGCAGATCGCGTTCAACGAAGTGGGCAGGAAGGCGATCATCTCTGATCCCCACTGGAACAGCGGCGACTACTACGGGAAGGCCCTGCCTACCCACGGCCTTGCCCTTGCACGGATGGTGGGGCACATCACGTACCTCTCGAACGAGTCCATGCACGAGAAGTTCGGCCGGGCCCTCCAGGGCAAGGACCGGATCGGGTTCGATTTCTCCACGGACTTCAAGGTCGAGAGCTACCTCCACCACCAGGGCGACACCTTCACGAAGAGGTTCGATGCCAACTCGTACCTGTATATCACGAAGGCGATCGACTACTTCGACCTGACACGGGATGGATCGCTGACGAACGGTCTCGCCGGTGTCAAAGCCGCATTCCTGATCATATCGGTATCCTCCGACTGGCTCTACCCCCCCTACCAGTCCCAGGAGATGCTCTCGGCCCTGACCGCAAGTGAAGCGGAGGTCCACTACTGTGAGATCCGGTCAAATTACGGGCACGACGCCTTCCTGCTCGAATCCGGCCAGATCAATTACCTTGTCGGGAAGTTCCTCTCCCACACGGTGGTCGGCGACGTGATGGTGAAGAACGTCCAGACCATAGAAGAGGGCACAACCATCGCAGTCACCGCCCGGAGGATGATCAAGACCGGTGTCAACCACCTGCCCGTGCTCTCCAGCGGCGGCCAGCTGGTCGGGATCGTCACGTCGTGGGACATCGCGAAGGCAGTGGCCTCGAACTTCCTCTGGCTGGACGAGATCATGTCACGGAACGTGATCACGACCAGCCCGGATGAGCCGATCGAGGAAGCGGCCAAGAAGATGGAGAAGCATGCGATCTCCGCCCTTCCCGTTGTTGACGGGGACAACGTGGTGATCGGCCTGATCACGAGCGATGCGATCAGCATCCTTGTCGGGAGAGGAAATCCGTGACCGATCCCAAAAACCCCTCCCCGGGCAAAGCGCTCATCGTCCTGGGCTGTCCCGAGGTCCCGGTCCAGCAGGCCCTCGCCCTCCACCTCTCCCATCTCCTGACGAAACAGGGCTTTGCCGTCCATGCCACGGGAAATCCCGCGGTCCTGAACCTCCTCAGGGTATCGGATCCGGAAAAACGCTACCTGCCCGGGATGAGTGTCCTTGAAAAATGCATTGAGGAGATCGTGGAGAAAAAACGCGACAGCGATCTGTGCGTGGTCTTTGCGCACAGCGATGCCGGGATCTCCTATGCGGCAACTGTGCGCCACCTCCTGCCGTCATCCCGTCTGGTCGTGATCATCTTCGGAAAGGATCCGGAAACCCTGGCAGCATCGGCCGATTTCCCCTGCGAGAAGATCGTGGAGAAAGCGGTGCACAACCCGATGCAGCTCAAGAAGAAGATCAACGAGGTGTTCGGATGGGCTGCATAGAGAACCTGAAGTACGAGATGATCCTGCCCCTTGGCGCCTCCTTCAGGGAGTGCCGGGAGTACGTAGAGAAGCATTTTGTGGAATTCTGGTACGTAGACCCCGGCTACAAACTCTTCGACGAGTATATCATCGGCCTCCCCCCCATCGCACTCGGTATCGAGGGGGCAAAGATAGTCTTTCCCTACACGAAGCCCTGCCACGGTACCTACCTGCTCGCCATCGAAGATGGGGATGAAGCGGACCGGGTCCGGAGAACTGCACGGAAGAAAAAATAAGATCTGGTGAACGAAACCTTATGAAAAAACAATGGCTTGTCCGGTACTCTGAAATTTTCTTAAAATCCGATCCCGTACGGAGGCAGTGGGAGAACACGCTGATCTCCAATATCCTCGCAGTGATGCCCGGCATCCATGTCAGGAACGAGCGGGGCCGGATCTGGCTTGACGGTGACGTAAAGCCTGATCTGCTGAAGAATATCTTCGGGATCGTCTCGTTCTCGGAAGTCGAACATATAAAACTGGAGGAGATCGAAGCATCTCTCCCGGATTACTGCCGCCGGCATGGTATTGACAAGGCGAAAACCTTCGCAGTCCGGATGAAACGAGTGGGCACGCATGCCTTCAGTTCAAACGACAAGGCGATCGAGTACGGTACCCTGATCCGCGGGGAGTTCCCCCACCTCAAAGTGAACCTGGCAACGCCCGATAAGGAGATCCATATCGAGATCCGGGCAAACGAAGCATATCTCTACGATACGGTTACAAAGGCGGTCGGGGGCCTTCCCATCGGGGTCGAAGGCACCCTCGTCGCCCTGGTTTCAGGCGGCATCGACTCTCCCGTAGCTGCATGGATGATGATGAAGCGGGGGTGCCGGATCCTCCCGGTCTTTGTCGCGCTCGACACGTTCCTTGACGAAACCACCCTGGCCCGGGCGGAGCGGGTAGTGGAAGTCCTGGCGAAGTACCAGCCCGGTATTACGCTGACCGTAATACGGGATTCGTACCTGGCAGCGGCAAAACAGGAACTGACCCTCCGGCATCTTGAGAAATATACCTGCCTCTTCTGCAAGCGCCGGATGTATCGTGTGGCGACCGCTTTTGCCGTGCAGGCCGGAGCTAAAGGCATTGTTACCGGGGAGTCCCTTGGGCAGGTGGCAAGCCAGACCCTTGACAATCTCGTTGTCCTGACCGACGCTGCATCGGACGTTCCGATCCATCGCCCGCTGATCGGGTTTGACAAGGAAGAGACCATGAAGATCGCCCGGGAGATCGGGACGTTTACTGAATCAACGTCAAAGGCGTCGGGCTGCAAGGCTGTCCCTTCCGGACCATCGACCAAGGCAAAGCTTGCAACCATCCTTGAGATCGAGGCGAAACTTGAAGCATCAAAGATGCCGCTGCCGGTTTAGCCCCTGTATTCCGGTAATAATCTCTCCCTTTTTTCAGGCGTTTTCACGATCTGTCCACGCCGACACAGCAGAATTCCTGGTACGGATAATGTTTAATAACAGCCAGTTCCCACACAGTGATATCGGTTTACCGGATCGTTCCGATCTCGGTGCTTACGGGTGTGAAGACCATAAAAACGGTTTATTCCGGACAACCGGCATTGCTGCTTGTTGTCCTGGCAGTAATTCTTGCAGCTGCAATGGTTACCCCGGTCCATGCAGGAAGCCCGGCGTACCATATTCTCATCCTCAACTCTTATAACCCGGGACTGGCCTTCTCGGATAACGAGGTGGCGGGAGTCCGGCAGGCCTTCAGTAACGAATCTGCTGATTTTACCATAGAATACATGGACAGCAAGAGGATCACGACCCCGGAATACCGGGACCTTCTCCTCCAGAGTTACCGGATGCGATACAGCAAGAGCCATTTTGACGCAATCCTCTCCTTCGATGACGACGCCTTCCAGTTCCTCCTGAGCCATGCGGATTCCCTGTTCCCGGACACACCGGTGTTCTTCTGCGGGGTGAACAATTTCAATGATTCCATGCTGGCCGGCCACCCGCAGTTTACCGGCGTAGTCGAGACACTCAGCCGGAACGAGACCATCGATGTGGCTCTCAGACTCCATCCCGGGACAGAACGCGTGCTTGTGGTGACCGACCGGACAACAAGCGGTGAGATCAACCGCCGCATCCTTGAAGGTACCATTGCATCGGGACGCTTCCCGGTCCCGGTACTCTTTCTCGATGAGAACCGGTCCGGCCTTTCCCTGGAAGAACTGAAAAACAAACTCGCAGCAGTCCCGCCTCACAGTGTGGTCTATTTCTCGGACTTTTTCCAGGACCGCAACAACGTCACCTACCTGCCCGGGGCAGTCATGGAACAGCTCTCTCCCGTATCCGCGGCCCCGATCTATGTTCATGGCGACCAGTACCTCGGTCACGGGGCGGTCGGGGGAATGGTGGACAGCGGCCTGCTCCAGGGTGAAGCGGCGGGTACCATGGCCATCCGGGTCCTCCATGGCGGGACGGTCTCATCCATACCGGTCTACAAGGAAGGGATGAACCGGTATATGTTTGACAGTAACCAGCTGAAGCGCTGGAATATCCCCGGTTCTTCCCTTCCCGAAGGTTCGATCATCATCAACCAGGAAGAGTCGGTTCTTGAAAAATACGGGCTCTGGATCGCGGCAGTCGTGCTCTTCATACTTGTCGAGACCTGGATCATCATCGTTCTCCTGCTCAACCGGAGAAAACGGATGCGGGCAGAGCAGGACCTCCTCTCGTCCGATGAGACCCTCCGGTCCCTGATCAATGCCAACCCGGAATCGGTGATCCTGGTCAAACCCGATGGTACTATCCTCTACAGTAACGAAGTTGCCGCTTCCCGCCTCAACACGACTCCTGCTGCCATGCTGGGAAAGGACCTTTTTGCCATGATGCCGCCGGAGACGGCAAAGGGGAGGAAAGAGCGGATAAACGAGGCCATATCGACCGGGCGGGAGGTCCGCTCCGTTGACGAGCGGGCCGGCCGTATTTTTGATATCACGGTATCCCCGGTACCGGGCCCTGCGGGATCCGTTGAAAAGATCGCCATACTTGCCATTGATATCACAGATTCCCAGCAGCTGCAGGAAACCCTCCGGCGGATCAACCGCAAGCTGAAAAATCTCTCGGACATCACCCGGACCGACCTGGAAAACCGCACCTATGCGATCCTGGGATACATCAACCTCCTCGGTACATGCCCGGCGGAACCGGCACGCAGCGAGTACCTGGAAAAAGTCCAGCTGATGATCCGTTCCCTGTCGGATTCTGTCCGGTTCTCCCGGCAGTACCAGGATCTGGGCGGGAAACTGCCGGTCTGGCAGGAGATCAGGACAACTATCCTCTATGCGTTCTCCCACGTCACCCTGGGAACGGTCCGGTACGAGATCCAGACCGGGGATGTCGAGATCTTTGCGGACCTCCTGCTGGAAAATGCATTCCTCTACCTGGTGAACTGGTCCCTCGAACCGGGTAATGCTGCCTCCGTGATACGCATATCGTGCCGGGAGGAGAACGGGATGTTCATTCTGGTGTACGAGGACGATGGCACCGGGATCCCTGAACCGGAAAAGGCAAAGCTGTTCAATCCGGATTATCCCGAATACCGCCAGATCTTCATAGTCCACGAGATCCTGGATATCACCGGCATCACGATCAGGGAGACCGGCGATCCCGCCAGAGGTGCCCGGTTTGAGATCCTCATCCCCCGGGGATTATACCGGTTCCTGCGCCGGACCTGTGACAAAACAGAATAACAGGACACAGGGATCTTCGTTGTTACCCCGGGCCGGCCCGGTTGCCGGTCCCAAAAAAACGTAACGGTTAAATGCTCCCGTTCGGACTCATACGATAGAACTACCGTGCTTGAATATTACGCTGCGTACCTGATCGCGCTCGGGATTGGGGTCATCGCTGCCATCATCGGGCTTGGCGGCGGTTTTCTCTATGTCCCCACGCTCACCCTGATCTTCGGGATCGACCCGAAGACGGCGATCGGCACCAGCCTTGCGATCATGATCTTCTCGTCGATCTCCGCCTCGTTCTGGTACCGGAAGCAGGGCGTAATCCTCTTCAAGGTGGCGCTGATCCTGATCATACCCAGCATGATCGCTTCCGTGGCAGGCTCCTATCTCACCACGCTCGTCGATGCCCGGGTCCTTGTTGCCATATTCTGCATCATGCTCACCATGATCTCCCTCGAGATGCTCTTCCCGTGGTTCCGGTTCCTCCGGGAGATCCAGTTCGGGCCTTCGTTCGTGCTGTCAGCAAAGGTACCTCACCAGGGCATCCAGCCGGTTGCCCGGATCTGGTACTCCCACCTCCTCTTCTGGGGGGCGGTCGGGGGTCTCCTCAGCGGGGTGACCGGCACAAGCGGCGGGGCGATCTTTGTACCGGCCCTTGCCACGGCCGGCATCCCGGTCCATTATGCGATCGCAACATCGATGTTCACGATCATCATCGTCTCCATCACCGGAGCGACAACCCATGCCACGCTCGGCCAGATCGCATGGCCGTACGTGGCCGTATATGGCGCCGGGGCCGCTTTTGGCGCCTTCATCGGGGCAAACATTGCTCCTCATATTCAGGAAGACCAGATCAAGAAGATATTCGGAGTCCTCCTCCTGGGTATTGCAATCCTGATGTTCCAGCAGAAAGTCCTGACAGGGATATGATACGGTTTCCCGGCATACATCCGTTGACCGGGAGAAGTTTTTCCGGATTTTGCAGGTTCCTGATCAGCATGAGAGACTCCTGACGCGTCCGGTCTGATTCCTGAAGATTCCGGTCTTTTTAAGGAGCGCCCTCTGTCAGGCGTCCGGGAAAACCGGAATCTTAATGGACAGGTATCGCCAGCTTTACTTATGAGAAAATCATCAATCCTCGTCTTTTTTTGTCTCCTGATCCTGGCCTCCTCTCTTGCCGGCTGTACCTATGCGAAACCTTCCGGGACACCTGCTGCCCTGCCTCCCGCCCCTGCCGTCACGGAGACCCGGCCCGCCCCCGTATCCGGCACCGTCATCACCATGGTCCCTGCAGCGGAGCTTGCCCGGATCCGTGAGGAGAGCTTCGGTGTGGGCAGCGGTTCCGGGGCCATGTACCAGTTCCGGGGCAGCCTCGCCATCAGCGGGGGTGCCTACAAATCCGTCAGGGCAACCATGCGGTACCCGGACGGAACCGAATACGTCTTCGATGGCGGGAGCATGGGCGGGGCCAGCCCTGCCGTAAAGACCATGATCCTCTATCCTGACCCCCGCTACCTGGGACAGACGCCGAAGTATTTCATCAGCCTCGACGGGAAAGAGTACGCGACCCTGTACCAGTATACCGGCGGGATCATCAACCGGATCGCCACCACGGATACCGCAGTACCGGTGTCACCATAATACAACCATCCCCTTTTTCGCGCAGCCCATCGGTTAAAAGTCCGGATATCAGCACCGGAAAGATGGACCGGAATGCAGCCGGTCCTGCCGGGACCGGCGTATGAGGTAAATTATATGTTCCCCCGGGAATGGACCGTGCCCGGTGTCAGATGGAATCCGCGTGCCCTCTCCGCCCGTACGGGCAGATAAAGAGGCACATCCCGCACACGGCGGGCTTCCCGGCGCTTTCCAGCTCCCTGAAGTACCGGTCGCAGGCAGCTGCATCGTACCGGGCTTCCCGGGGTTCGTTCTCAGCGAACAGTCTTCCGGTAAAGGCATGGATCGGGCAGGCATCGACACAGGCAGTGCATCTTCCGCACCGGGGTTCCATGGGGGTACCGGTCGGGGCAAGGGGTGCATCGGTCAGGACTGTAGCCCACCTGACCCGGGGCCCGTGGTCCGGGGTAATGAGGAGGCAGCTCCGGCCGATCCAGCCAAGGCCCGCCATGTGCGCTGCCAGCTTGTTGGAGAAGATGCCCGCGATCTTCTCGTCGCTCGCCCGTTTCGAGGCCGGGACCGGGAATGCCCGGAAGCCTGCCCGCTGGATCGTATTTGCCAGCTGCAGGGCGATCTGGTCGAGTCCACTGTTCACGACATCGTAGGCATGGTGCTTGTAGAGCATCGCATTCGGCGCAGTCCCCCGGTCGGGGAGGAGATCGACGAGGGTGTCCAGGAGGACGATACCAAGGACCACTGCCCGGGGATATTCCGCAACTACGTTTCCGCCCTGCCATTCGATAAAACCGCGTGCAGGAGCGAGGTCGGCCACCCCGCAGTAATCTGCACCAAGGGATTTTGCAAGGATTCTGATCCGGTTATCAAGGTACATGGAGATTCGTACAGGAATATATATCACCGGGGATGGTAAGTCTGGCGGTCGGCAGCTGGGGTTAACCAGCCCTCATCCTTACCATATTCCCGGCCCGGGCAGATCCCCTTCACCGGTACATAAAAAAGATGAATTACCCGGATGCAGGTAGCGCACCGTCGTACAGGCGCGTCCAGTACCGGGCCTGGAATACGGTAAAGAGCGGCGAGATCAGGAGGATCACGATGACTGCGATGGCGATAATGGCGAGGACAACGCCCATATTGAACCCCGATAGCAGAGCCACGATGATCCCGAGCAGGAAAAAGATGCAGACAAGCGCCATGATCGGGACCGCAACAAGAACGGCAACGATGATCAGTCCGAGAATATAGCCAAGCCACCCGATCTTCCCGATGTGGTCGAGGATCGCCCGGAAGTTGAAGGCTTCAGAAAACCGGCCGCTCCGGGCAAACCGGATCGATGCGACCGGCAGGAGGACCCCGACTGCGATCTCGAACAGATACATGAGCAGGACAAGGCCTGTGTTGGGGGTCCAGCCGGAGAGCATCCGGGCATTCCCGGATACAACGGCTGCCACGAGGGCACCATACGTGGCAATCCAGATCACGATGATGGGTATTGACCATATGATCCCGACGATCATCAGTTTCAGGCCGTCAATGCACAGTCTTCCCCACCGGTCAACTTCCGGCGCGGGAGTCTCCCCCCGGTAAATCCGCATGACATAGCCGTTCATCGGGATCGCGAGGAGGATGCATGCGAGTATCAGGCGGAGCCAACGGCCCCGGTTCTCAAAGATCCCCTGCTTCATAAACGCGAGGGCATCGCGTACCATATCCGTATAATCCATCGGGTCACCAGTTTCCTGCATCCGGGGACTGTCCTTTGAGGCAGCATATCCGGTTTCGCATAAACAATTGGGAGATCACGGGCAATAAGGATAATCCGGGCCGGGCGTTCCGGAAACATGTGGGAAATGTCCGGGCCCCGGAACCCGTGCCCGGGTTATGGGTATGAAGCACATGTTTATAGCATCCGGTAGACCAACCCCCTGTAGAGGAAGAGTGAATCCATGAACGTCTCCATCAACCGGGCATCGTGTGTCAGTTGCGGGTCCTGCTGGGATTCCTGTCCCGGCCTCTTCGAACAGGACCCCGATGACACGTTCAGCCGGATTGCCGAACACTACCGCGTAGGCGGGAATACTGCCGAAGGGATCCCCCCGGAGGATCTCGAAGGGTGCGCCCGGGATGCCGCCGACCTCTGCCCGGTCCAGATCATCACCATCATTGACTGACAGCAGGGCGGGCCCGGCATTCAGGAGATCCCGATGTCCCCGGGCGAATAATTAATCCGTCCGTTCCGTACATACCCGGAATACCTGTATCCGGTCTCCGGCAGGGAGCATCCATCATGTTCGAATACCTCACCCTTACGAGCTGGTCGCCGTACCTCGCCGGTGCCGGCATCGGCGTCCTGTGCTGCCTCGCCTTTGTCCTCTCCGATCGCCCTATCGGCTGCTCGACAGCGTTTGTCAAGCTGCGCGGGCTGATCGGCCGGACGATAAATCCGGAGAAGACCGGGCGGATGGACTATTACCAGGAGATCGTCCCGAAGATCGACTGGGCCCTGATGATCATCCCCGGGGTCATGATCGGTGCGTTCATCTCGGTCCTCCTGTCAGGGAGTTTCCACCTTCTCTGGGTCCCCTCGCTCTGGGAATCGACGTTCGGCCCGTCCCCGCTCCTGCGGGTGATAGTTGCACTTGCCGGAGGGATCCTGCTCGGGTTCGGTGCCCGCTGGGCCGGGGGCTGCACCAGCGGCCACGGTATCAACGGATCGATCCAGCTCTCGCTTGCGAGCATGGTGACGGCGGCCTGCTTCTTTGCCGGGGGGATTGCCACGGCCCTGCTGCTCTTCCACGGCGCCGGGGCGTGGTAACGATGACGCTGGAAAGCATCCGGGCCAACAGCCGGCTCCAGATCGTACTCGGCCTGCTCTTTGGCATCTGCTTCGGTTTCCTCCTCCAGAAAGGGGGAGTGACGGACTACAACGTGATCGAGGGCCAGCTCCTGCTCACCGACTTCACGGTAGTAAAAGTGATGCTCTCGGCGGTAATGGTCGGGATGATCGGGTTCCATGTCCTCAGACATTTCGGTTACGTGCGATCGCATGCAGCTGAGGGAACACTCGGGGCGAACGTGATCGGCGGGCTGATCTTCGGTGTCGGGTTTGCCCTGCTCGGGTACTGTCCGGGAACCGTAGCCGGGGCGGTCGGTACCGGGGCCCTCGATGCCCTTGTCGGAGGGATGCTCGGGATGCTGATCGGTGCCGGCCTCTTTGCAGAAGTATACCCGAAGCTCCGGGACTCAGTCCTTCAGAAAGGGCCGTTCCCCGCAGTTACGGTCCCCGAATTCCTCCGCCTCCCCACGTGGATTGTAATCATCGTCCTGGAGATCGCGATGATCGGCCTCCTTGCAGGACTCGGGTATCTCGGGTTCTGAACCTGGACCGGCACATCCCATTTTTCCCCGATACATACCCGGGCCCGGCGGTACCCGGGCACTATCGGGATCTTCACGATCGGGAAGATACAGGGGTATCTTCACTAGGTTTAAATCGTCGGCACGAGATGGTGTTAACAGTGGACTAAAAAAACAGTCCGTTAAGGAGGCCCGTATGGCTGCATCTGTGAAAATACCCATAAATTATACCGAGGCTGCGGACACCCTCAAAAAGCTCCTGAAACTGTCCGGCTCGCCGGTCGCGTTCCGGTTCGCCACGAAGAAGGAGGAGATCCCGGTAGGCATGGAGAAACTCGACAAGACGATCCGGCACTGCTCGATGATCGGCCTTGCCAGGAACGAGGGAAAGATCTTCTATGCCCTTGCTGAAAACCATGAGTGCAATGGCGGGGCCTGGTCGCTCGGGCTCAGGGAGATCACCGAGACATTAAAGAACGGCGACTTTTACTACAAGCTGGGCAAGTTCGAGAGCTCTGCCGCCTGCAAGCGGACCATCGACCGCGTTGCCCACCTGAACCCGGGTGACACGTATGCCACCCTGTACGCCCCGCTCGAAAAGACCCCCTTCGACCCGCAGGTGGTCATCATTGTGGCCAGCCCGTGGGCGATGCTCAAACTCACCCAGAGCACCTTGTTCCGGGTAGGCGGGAGGATCAATGCCGAATTTGCCGGGATCCAGTCGGTCTGCGCAGACACCTGTGCCCAGACCTATCTCAACGGCCATGTCAATTTCTCCCTTGGCTGCGACGGTTCCCGGAAGTTCTCCGGTATTGCCGACGGGGAACTGGTCATGGGGATCCCTGCTGAGATCCTGCCCGAGATCACCGAGGCTCTTCGGGTGGTTGCCGCTGCCCCGGGATCGAAATAGATCCAAAAGGATCGCCTCTTTTTTTGTTACATGCCCGGTTTCCAGCTGGCCGTGACAGCAATGACCGAACCGGGTGTATACATAAAAAGAGAACCGGTGAGTTCCGGACCGGAAGACCCCCGGGAGTTTCGAGCCTGAGAGAAACTCTTGATGGATTTTGGCCTTAGTGAAACCCGAAGGAGTTTCGAGCCCGTGAGAAACTCATAAGAGTTTCGAACCGGCTGTCGGCCCGGGTTTGCACTCGAAGACTTCCGTGATCTTCACGATGACGAGGGATCGTGCCGGCAGCGCCGGGTTCTTCTTGTTGATCTTTGCCTTCATCTCCTCGTATTCTGTCCCGCCGTTCTTTATGGAGGCAACCCCCTTGATCTGGAAGCACCCCTTGATCTCCGGGCCCCAGACATAGATGGCGATCTTCGGGTTGTTCCTGAGATTCGTCATCGTCTTGTTCATGAAGTTGTCGGTAAACCAGATCGTCTCGTCGTCAACAAGTTCCACGATACCGATGGGGATCACGTTGGGCGTCCCGTCTTTTGAGGCAGTTGCGACAGGGAAGATCTTCATCTTCGAAAATGCCTCTTTCATATCTGCGGTAAGTTTTACCATGGTCAGATCACCATCTTCGCATCGGGATTCCATTCCCATAAACTTTGCTGTCGTTTTTCCGCAGAGCCGGATATCGTTATCCTCCATTCGCGACCCGCCCCTTTATCCCCTGCGAGGAGTGCGGGTGGGCACAGGGGCCCGGGAGACCCGGAACCCTCGGCAGACCGCCCCCCATCGCTTCTCTTATCTTCCGAAACGTTCCATCTGTGTGTGTGATGCGCGAACCACCGGTGAAGAAAGTGCTGTACTGGTGCGAAGAGTGCAACGTGCCGCTGCTCGCAAAGAGTTGTTCCTGCGGCCATGAGGGAAAACGGATCGAGCTCCTCCAGCCCTATGACCTGCGGCCGGCCCTTTCTGCAGACCATGATCTCATCAGCCGGCTCATACGGGAACGGTACGGGGATATCCCCCTTGCAAAAATTCTCCTCCTCAACAAGACCGGGGGTGTGGACCGGGCAGATCTCGTGATCATGAACGGCGAACGGCTCGGGTGGCTCACGTTCGACCCGGTCCGGCGGGAATTTGCGCTCGATCTTACCCCCGAGGCCCTCCCGTTCCTGGTGTCCCATGCCACAAAGGGGATCGTGGATCTCGATACCCACACCAATGCCCGGCAGGAACAGGGACGGATCGGCGGGAAGAGGATCCCCCTGAAGATCCCGGTTCCTGACGGGACCGTGATCGTGAAGTACAAGGCCCGGTACGGGACGGGGACGGTGAAGGACGGGTCGATCAAGGTGAAGGAACTGGTGGCGGTCACCCCCCGCACCATGCCGGACCCCGGCTGGGACGTGGCGATTGACCGGAACCGGTACCATCTCAAGAACCTGGAACGGAACGCGATACGGACGATCAAACACCATATGAACGACCGGCCCACCGTAAACGTCTCGTTCTCCGGCGGCAAGGACAGTACGGCCGTCCTCCACCTTGCCCGGAAGGCAGGGGTGACGAAGGCCTTCTTCATCGATACGAGCCTTGAATTCCCCGAGACCATCGCCTTCGTGAAATCGCAGGGCGTGGAGATCGCCGGCAAGGCAGGCGACTTCTGGCAGGCCGTGGAGAAGGCAGGCCCGCCGGGCAAGGACAACCGCTGGTGCTGCAAGTTCCAGAAACTCCGGCCGCTCAAGCTCTATCTTGCAGAGATCGGTCCCTGCGTCACGATCCAGGGCAACCGCTGGTACGAGTCATGGAACCGGGCAAGCCTCGAGGAGACGAGCCAGAACCCCGACAACCCCCTGCAGCTCAATGTCTCGCCGATAAGGAACTGGCGTGCGCTCGAGGTCTTCCTCTATCTCTGGTGGCAGAAGGCGGAGATGAACCCGCTCTATGAGCAGGGGATCGAACGGATCGGGTGTTACCTCTGCCCGGCCATGCTCGAGAGCGAATACGAGCAGATCCGGGTGAGCCACCCGGAATATACCCGGCGCTGGGACGGGTTCGTGGAGTCGTGGGCAGCAAAGAAGGGGCTGCCGGAGGCGTATTGCCGGTGGGGACTCTGGCGGTGGAAGGCGATCCCGAAAAAGATGCAGGAACTCTGCAGGACTCACGGCATTGCCGTCAACGAGGATTTTACCATCAGGGCTGATCCAAAACTCATACGGGAAGGACGGAAAGGGAGCATGGCTGATAAACACGGGGAGCGAATACAGGAACCGGGTATGAAGGAACCATTACCGGATGCAGGTATAACGGAACCAGCGCAGGACATGTATGACGTGGCGGCCGTTAGGAGGGATTTCCCCCTCCTTGCCGAGGTCGTCTACCTCGACAATGCCGCAACCAGCCTCTCCCCCGAACCGGTCATCCAGAGTTATGTGGAGTTCGAACGGAACTACCGGGCAAACGTCGGGCGGGGCGTCCACCGGCTCACCCAGATCGCGTCCCAGCGGTACTGGCATGCCCATGAGAAAGTCGCCGGTTTTATCGGGGCAAAAGAGGGTATCACGGTATTCACGAAGAACACCACGGAATCGATCAACACGGTGGCTCAGGGGTTCCCGTGGAAGACCGGCGACCGCGTGCTGACAACCATCCTCGAACACCATTCCAATCTCCTGCCCTGGTATCACCTCGCCCGGAGCGGGGTTGCGGTGGACGTTGTGGGAATCCGTGACGATTATTCATTCGATCTCTCCGCATTCGAAGCGGCGATTACCGGCACTACGCGCCTCGTAGCCATCACCCATGCCTCCAATGTCCTTGGCGTGATAACGCCCGTAGCGGAGATCGCGAAGATCTGCCACGACCATGGTGCGCTCCTCCTGGTGGACATGGCCCAGACGGTGCCGCATATGCCGGTCGATGTCGGACAGCTCGGCTGCGACTTCGCTGCCTTCTCCGGTCACAAGATGCTCGGCCCGACCGGTACCGGTGTCCTCTGGATGAAGGAGCCGGGGATCGAGCCGCTCCTGCTGGGCGGCGGTGTCGTGGAATCGGTGAAGGGGCAGGAGTTCACCCTGTCCGAAGGCTACCAGCGGTACGAGGCCGGTACCGGCAATATTGCGGGGGGCATCGGTCTCGGCGTAGCTGCCGATTACCTGGCCGGTCTCGGCATGGAGCGGGTACACCGGCATGAACAGGCGCTGACGACAAGAATCATAAACGGCCTCCGGAAGATGCCCCGGGTCCGGCTGTATGTGCCGGAGAGGCCGGAAGTGCGGGTCGGGGTGGTCTCGTTCACGGTTGACGGGCTGCATCCCCACGAGGTCGCCCAGCGGCTCGACGAGATGGCCGATATCATGGTCAGGTCGGGCCACCACTGCTGTATCCCGCTGATGGAGCGTCTGGGCCTGCCGGACGGGACGGTCCGCGCCAGCCTCGGCCCGTATAATTCCTCAGAGGATGTGGATCTCTTCCTTGCCACGATCGAAGAGATCACGCGGTGATCCCGCGCGTTTCTCCTTTTTACCGGGTCCCCTGCCCGGAATCCGTTACATGGGCGGAGGTGGTACCATAATATATTATCATGATTTTATATGCAGGCGATCTCCATCATTAATCATAAACGAACGCCCTCAAAGTCATGGGCTCAAACGTGATCTCCCATGAAGAAACACCAGATATCCGACCTGTTCTCCCGCGTGAGGGAGAAACGCCCGCTCGTCCACCACATCACGAACTACGTGACGGTCAATGACTGCGCCAACATCACCCTCTGCGCCGGTGGTGCACCGGTAATGGCGGATGCGGCCGAGGAGGTGGAGGAGATGGCTGCGGTTGCCAGCGCCCTTGTCCTCAACATCGGGACCCTCAACCGGGTACAGGTAAAGTCCATGGTGCTCGCCGGCCGCATGGCGAACGACCGGGGTATTCCGGTCATTCTCGATCCTGTCGGGGCAGGCGCCACGCAGTACCGGACAAGGACAGCCAGGCAGCTCATGGACAAACTCGATATCACTATCCTCAAGGGCAATGCCGGCGAGATCGGGGTGCTTGCCGGGGCGGAAGGAAAAGTCCGTGGCGTTGATTCCCACGGGCTGGCCGGGGACCCGCTGGCAATTGCACGGGATTTTGCTGCATCCGCCGGGATAACGATTGCCATAAGCGGGGCCACGGATATCATTACCAACGGGAAACACACCCTGCTCGTGGATAACGGTCACCCGATGATGGGCAGCATCTCCGGTACCGGGTGCATGGCCGCATCCATGACCGGCACGTTTGCCGCCGAATCGAAGGACGCAGTCCTTGCATCGGCAGCAGCGCTTGCCGCATTCGGTATTGCCGGCGAGCGGGCGGCTGCCTCCGCCCGGGGTCCCTTCAGTTTTAAGACGGGGCTTTTCGACGAACTTGCGTTGCTCACCCCGGTGGATCTCGCGACCGTGGCCCGGATCCGGACGGTATAACCCGTGCAGTTCCCATGAAGTACGATGTGTACGTGGTGACCGATGAGACCGTCTCCGGTGGTAGATCGCATGCGGAGATTGCCCGGCAGGCGACAGCTGGAGGAGCGGGCGTAATCCAGCTCCGTGACAAAACACGATCCTGCAGCGAGCTGGTGAGGATCGGCAGGGAGATCGCGATCATCGCACGGGGTGCCGGTGCCGGGTTCGTAGTCAACGACAGGCTCGACGTTGCCATCGCCTGCGGTGCGGACGGGGTCCACCTCGGGCAGGGAGACGTGCCGTGCGGGGTTGCCCGCCAGATTGCGCCCCCGGGGTTTATAATCGGGGTCTCCGTTGGATCGGTGGCGGAGGCACGGAATGCGGAACACGAGGGGGCTGATTATGTAGCGCTCAGCCCGGTCTTTGCCACGGGTTCCAAGCCCGATGCCGGGCCAGGTCATGGTCTTGCCATTGTCAGGCAGATCCGGTCCGCAGTCCGCATCCCCGTCATTGCCATCGGGGGAATAGGACCGGAAAATGCCGGGGAAGTCATCGATGCCGGTGCGGATGGTGTTGCTGTCATATCGGCGATAACCGGGGCCCCTGACATTACCGGCGCGGCCCGGCGGATGGTGGCGATCGTGGCGGAGAGGAAGGCTGCACGGACAAAAAGAGGGAGCCGCGATCCGTGAGCGCCCCGGGTCCCCTGCACGGGATACCGGGCAGGAGACCACGGACCACGGTGGTGACAGATATGCCGTTCCCCCATTCCCCAGCCGGTGCCGTCCGCCATTTTTCTTTGTTCCATGGATTTTTGGGAGAGCATGAGAAGATATAATAAATTCCCACAACCATGTTCAACCAATAACTCCTGTAATGGGTTGGATGGGACATGAAGACAATTTCGCCGCAAAACACGCTCTGGCTTTCGATTACCGCGCTGCTCACCGTCGGTATCATCCTCATCTCGATCTTCTCCCTAAAGAACGGTTATTTCGGGATCTTTCCCTATTTCTATATCCTGCCCATCATTCTCCTTGCGTATTTTTATCCCCGGTATGCGGTTTATTTCACCGTGTTTCTCGGGTGGATCTTCCTCGGGCTCGTCTGGCTCTACGGGCCTTCGGATATCCAGCTCTATGCGTCGAGCATCGCATTCTTCTACATCTTCGTCTCGCTGGGGGTCGTAATCTCCGCCTTCTCAAGCCAGCTGATGCAGGAGCGGAAATACCGCGAGATCTTTGAGAACTCGCAGGCCGGCATGCTCACCTTCGATCTGGATACCCAGCAGATCCGGGAGTTCAATACGCAGTCAGCCGTGATCCTCGGGTATACCGGTATGGATCTCAAAAACCAGCTGTTCTCTTCCATCTGGCTGGATGACGTGCAGGAGACCCGGTTCATGAAGAAGATCCGGCAGGATGAGGCCATCGCAGACATGGAGATTGCCCTGCGGAAAAAAGACAGGACCATGATCTGGGCGCTTGTCACGGCAGCCCTTACCAAGGAGGGGATGATCATCTGCTCGATCGTGGACATCACGGAGCCGAAACGCATCAAGGACGAGCTGATCGAATCCGAGCTGCGCTACCGGACGCTTTTCGACGGGGCAAGCGATGCGATCATCCTCCACGACATTGACGGCAGGATCTTTGAGACCAACGTGATCGCCAGCAGGTACCTCGGGTACACCAAAAAGGAGTTCATGCACATGAGCCTCCGCGACATCGCCGTTGACCCCGGGACGATCTTCCAGTCCGACATCGTGAGGCAGTTCATGGCAAGGGGCCACATGCTCTTCGAGTCGGAGCTCAGGAAGAAGGATGGCAGCACGATCCCGGTCGAGATCAGCAGCCGGATCACGGAATATTTCGGTATGTCCGCGGTCATGAGCACCGTACGGGATACCTCGGAACGGAAGAAATAACATCAAGGATCCGGGACATGCGGCGTTGCGTACTGGCGCAGGTACGAAGACTTGAGTTATACGAATCTGTAATGAAATGGATTCGTGGCATTCACGCAATAAACACAATTGAGAATAATAATCCCTTATCATGCTTTTTTGAATCGAAACGCATGTATACTTTAGAAATTGATGACCTATGTGAACGCGAAATCGCATATAATTTTTTTTGCATTAATTATTGGATTTTTATTCAGTGCAGGATGCAGTAATGCCCAATCTGGATCGCAATCTACGTCTTCTCAATCCACGGTCTACTACCCATTGCCGATTGGGGAATGGGAAACAGGTGATGGCACTCACTCATTAAATTTTGCCCCAGATTTAAGATTAAGTCTAAGTGTAAAAACATTTGATGGTACATTTACGGGTTCTCAAGGGGTAGCGGAATTCAATTGGGATGTAACTTCGGATGGTCAGATTTTACTATCAAGAATCGCTACATCCCAAAATGAAGATTCATCAGGATATATAATCCCAAAAACTTTAGGCTATAATACAAAATCAAATTCTCTAATCGATAATAATGGCGTGGAATACAGATTAGTCCGTCAAAAAATCTCCCCAAATCCAGCGTCATTCATGATGGCGTTCAAAACTTCATGGAATAAAGATTATTATTCAAATGGAAATCCATCATTTTATGATAATATTGGTTATTTGATATCTGATTCTTTATCCATTGAAGAAAAACAAAATTTGTTTAAAGCATTTACACAGCTTCGTACGGGAGATTCATATCGATTAAAAATCGACTCCTATGAATTAATTGATGAAAAAACAAACGATTTCGCATCCGATGTAAAGTATCGCATCAATTTTAGGGGATATTTGTCTGGTGAACCCCAGCCTTCCCTGACCCAGTATGAATGGGATATGCATATTCAGCTGGAAGGATATAGTTGGAAAATAGTAACCCTGAAGATGAGTGCCCCTCGCTCGGTGAGTGAATAGTCCAAATCTTAACAATTCCTATTTTAAGTAATCATGGACTCCGTCCGGATGATATTTACCACAGATACACATCGAACCAATCCTCATCAGCGATGAGGGCTGGTAAACAGTTGAAAGAGATGGATACAAAACCAGATATTACTATCGAGCACATCGGGGCAGCTCGTCTCTATAATGGCTCGGTCAGAATTAACGCGAAGACTATGCTGGCAGTCATCCTCCCCAGTCAGATCCATAAGCTAACTGAATACCAACTGCATATGATCCTGAAGGAAGCCGCCCGTTCGGTTATTTTCCCAGAACACGATCCGATACTCTACGATCAAGTATGGGAGATGATCACACCTATTGCAGGTGTTATATCAGAGATCAGCCATGGAACAACTCTAATAATATACTCCCTAACAGCAGACCGGGCATTCAGCGTATTGACCTTCAAGGCACTCCACTTGGTTTAACACTCATCTATGAACGAACCAAGTCCTGCGTTCTTTTATGCTTCACAGAAGAAACCTTCGCAACTGAATAGGAAGAAGACATTAGAATGATATGCGAAGCCCCACTCGGAAATAATAACATCATTAATGTAAGCAATATCTCCGTTTTCAAAACCAGTTAACTCGTTAGGGAGATTGGAACCTTTTATGCAAGAGCCGCCGGGGGGAATTGAACCCCCGACCTGCTGATTACGAATCAGCCGCTATGCCGCTAAGCCACGGCGGCGCAATACCCCACTATATCGGTTTTTCGCGTTATTAAAATCTCTGGATCACAAATATTATGAATACCCGGAGAGCGAGGTCACGGTCTTGTTCTCCGCGTTCTCCTTGGGTGCGATCGTACCGAACTTGGACTCATAGTCCGCCACGGTCTTGGTCAGGACGCCCAGGAGATTCTTTGCATGGGACGGGGTGATGGAGACGATTGCCTTGGCCCGGGCCTGGTTCACCTGCGGGAGCTGGTGGAGGAACATGAACGTGAATTCATCGTCCTTATAGGCGATCTGGATCATGTTGCTGTACACGGGATCGAGCGTGGGTGGGATATTGACGGAAATTTCCTGCGATGTCATAGAGATCTGGTATGCCCTTCCGGCATGAAAACGTTGTTACGTTTTCATCCGGGCAGGAAAACGTTGTCACAGGAGCACCGCTTCGGAACAGCGGCCCTTTCCGGATTAACGCTTCACCCCCGGCCTGTCATTATCGCCCGGGCGTCGGTAAAGCCCGGAAAAACCGGAAGCATTTCAATAAGTTTAACCCGATTGGTTTCCCACCATCTGATGAGGAGTCATCCTGCCGCCGAACGGGAACCATGTCACGATCTCGGACCTGGTGCGGGTCCATGCCTGCCCGGTCCGGTTCTATTACGAACGGAACGATCCGTTCACCGAATCGGACCGGTACGCGGTCTGCAAGCAGTTGTCCTACCACCTTGGGAGACCGCTTGAACCGGAAGTGATCTGGGGGGAAGTTGCTGCAGTCCACCCGGCAGTGGATCCCGCGATGAGGGAATTCCTCGACCTCTGTATCACTGCCTGCAACAAAACCGTGTGGAAACCGGCGGTCCAGACGGATGTGACCGTGGTCTCGGAGAAACAGGGGATGGCCGGGATGATCGATCGCATCGACGAAAGCGGTGCATTCTCGATCGTACGGGCGTCGGGTGCGATGCCGATGGGTACCTATGCAGCCGACCGGTTGCGGGTCGCAGCCATCGCGTTCTGCCTTGAGGAGATGACCGGAAAGGACGTGGAAGGCGGGTTCGTGGAATATCTCCCGGACGGGGTCTCACGCTACCATGCCGTCCAGCCGCGGGACCGCCGGCAGGTTATCGCGACCCTGCACAAACTCCGGGAGATCCGCGATGGCGCAATGCCGCAGCACCCGCTCAATGCGCCCTGCAACCGGTGCAGGTACAAGGAGAAATGCGAGAGCAGCATCGGGCGGAGACTGAGCGAGCTGTTGTGATCTGCCGGTCGTCTCCCGGGCGATTTTTAATGGTACGTTTCGAAAGAAAAAAGAGAGTACTAAAATTCCCGTTTTTAGTCATTCGTAACGAGAATCACGAGGCTGAATGCCGGGTCTCCGGCTTTTGCCCCTTCCCATGGGCGCAGGGATACTGCCCTGAACGTGTAGGTATCCACAGCCTTCGGGGAGAGCGTGAAATCACGGTGCCCGGGTGCCCCGATCAGGGTGCCATCGGGGGATGTGTAGGTGTCGGATACGATCGTAAGTCCCCTTGACGCGGTGGCATTCCAGGTGTACCCGGTGGTCGGGTTCTCGCTGAGACGTACCAGCACCCGGCTTCCCATGGGGATCGTCACGATCTTCCCGTTGGAAGAAGCATTTACATAGACGGTACTGACGATCGCAGCGGATGTGGACACGGGTATTGGCCAGGTACCGGTGGCGGTGGGGTCTGCGATAGTCGTGGCAGGCGTCATGGGTACTGCCGGGGTCTGCGTTGCCGGTGATGTACCGGTACATCCTGCAATCGCTCCTGCCGCAAGGATGAGGATACAGCCGATCGCTGCAATCAGGTAGGTAGTTCTCATTTTTTGGTCACCAGTTGAATAAACTACATATCCGGGCGAATTTGGATATATCTGGCGTTAACTGTAATTTTTTTTGCAGTTATCGGTCGCACAGCTATCCGGTCGGTTGCCGGTTATCCGGGGGTATGGCCGGGCCTTCCGATCATGTGTACCCATGCGACCCCCTCCACCCCCCTTCTGCCCAACGGACAGGGTTTTACGTCGGAAAAAACGTGAAAATTCCTGCAAAATGAAGATGGGGATGGGGGGGTCGCGTGGGTACAGAAGGATTCAAAGGTCCCGGGCCGGACCTGTCCCGGGAGGTGCAGTAACCCAGTCCTGACACTTTTTTTACGGGGACAACCGGGACTTTCAGGATCAAATCCGTGTGGCAGGATCGCTGCCGGCATTTCCGGAGACTGTACCCGCGTGACCCCCTCCCGCTCCCGTTTTTTTTTGGGCAGCGATATCTTCCCTCATGCCCGGGCGAAGAGGAACCTCTTTCACCCGTTCCGTTCCCGTACCTTTCCGCAGGCTGCACACTGCCCATGGTGCACATCGATGGTCCCGCCACAGGAGGTGCAGGTCCAGCGTTCCCGTTCGGTTTTTACGAACTCCCGGATCCCCCGTTCACGGATCGTCTCAAGGTTCCCGATCATGCTCATGCCGTACTTTTTCCGGTATCGTTCGTCCAGTTGCCGGAGCCGTTTGCAGGGAAAATCAGTACAGGTATGGTGGTACCTGTCCCGGACTTTCTCACAGGCAAAGATAATGCAGTTCTTACTGCACTTCCGGTCAGGCGCATAACATCCCCCGCAATGGTTCTTTTCCCGGAGAAATGCCCTGCAGATCGCACAGTCCATACCGCACGGTGCGACCAGCGTCGTCCTGAATGGATTCTTCGCCACCATTGATGAGGATTCGTCCCGGTTCTCTTAAAAGCTGTCGGATGAGGGGAGAAGAGATCATCATATCACTTTCACCTCACCCATGCTCCCCCCTTTTATGGTCGTTTCCAGAAACGGTCTGGATCGCATACGAAAGGAAGCGAAGACATGAACGCAACACGCATCGAGACCGGGACCCCCGCGGGTGATGCACTGGGATTCTCAGCAGACCTCTTCTCCGGCTGGCTGGAGATGGAAGCCGGAGACCGGCTCATCCTCCACTATATCATCTCCCGTTACCGGAACGAAGGGAACACGCAGGCCCTGATCTGCCGGTGGCTGGACCAAGGATATGATGTCAGCATTGTGATGCCCCGGCCCGTGATGCAGCATATCATCAGAAAATTCGGGTTTGTCCCCTCGTACCGGTATTTTCCCGACCAGTACGAGGACCGGGTCGAAGTCTGGTACCGGCCCCGCGGGCAGTGGCCTGCCGGTGTGCATGAGCGACTGACGCTCTATGCAGGTGCCGGATGAGAACCGGCAGCATATGTCCGGGAGATCCACGGGCCTGTCCCGCGTTTACTGCCCCAGCAGGGTCTTCGAGATGATATATTCCCCGCGGGCCTCGCGGGTGGTGCCGACGATCAGCCAGCGCTCATTGCCGTGCTGCTCGCAGATCCCGCAGGCTTCGATCGTCTCGCCCGCGAGCGCCTGTCCGCTGTAGGTGTGGGTAAAGGCAAGCACCCGGCTCACCGATTCGTGTTCCACCTCATATACGGCCGGGTTGTCAAACGCGAGCGAGGCATCCTTCACCTTTGCCTCGATCGTCATCTTCCCGATCACCGTGCCCTGCCCGGAGGGAACGCCCCGGATCTCATCATAGGAGCGGGTATACAGGATGTCGAAGTACGTGCCTTCGATCTGCCCGCGGTTCCATTTCCGCTCTTCGTGGAGCACGAACACTTCATAGGGGATCTCGGGTTTGCGCTTCTCGTACACCTTCCGCCACATCTCATCCGTGAGCCCCTCGATCCTCCCGTCGCGGATGCCCTGGCCTACAAGTGCCTGTGCCGTGAACCAGTGCTTCCCGTACACCACCATATCGATATCGGAGCTCTCGTTCTCAAGCCCGCAGAGCAGGGAACCGGTACACCCGACCGTCCCGGCCGGCAGCGCCAGCAGATCCAGGAGTTTTTTCACCCGGGGATGGGACGCGGCGATCCGCCCTATTTCGAGGTCGGGTTTGAGCACCCGCACCACGTCCCGGTGCGGGATGCGGTGGAGGAGGCCGGCGTACTGTGGTTTTCTCCTGGCGATGATGGCGTATGCCTCGTCGAAATCGTACTTGGTGTAATGCCGGCCCGAGGGGTTGACCCGCTCCCCGTCCGGCTCAGGAACATAGCGGAGGACACAGGCAATACGTTCATCGTTGTCGTACGCCGAGACCGCATACAGCCAGCCATCGGCATCCTCGATGAAATCACGCAGGCGGACAGGGAGCATATCGACAACCTCAGAGTGTCAGTAAGAACTTCGCTACCCGGTCGATGTCAGCACCGGCACGGAGGACCCGTCTCTCTGCCAGGTCAACCACCGTACTCGGGGTGCCGGAGAGCCTGCCCCCGTCAATGAGCAATTCCCGGGGCACCGTGCATTCGTCCGGCACCTGCGGCTCCTTTGCCCCGTGGAGATTTGCGCTCGTAGCGGTGATGGGGGAATCGAACGTCCGGATCAGTTCGAGCGCGAGGGGGTGGGAGGGCATCCTGATACCGATCAGCCCGGTTCCTCCGGTCAGGATCGGGGGAATACTCCTGCGGGCGGAGAGGACAACAGTCACCGGCCCGGGAAGGAAGGTGGAAATGAACGGTTCCATCCAGGGTTCGGTACGGGCGACGGCATGGAGCATGTCCATATCGGACACCGCAATGGAAATGGGCATCCCGAGCGGGCGTTTTTTCGCCTCGTAGACTTTCAGGATCGCCTCATCGGAGAAGGCATCGGCCCCGAGACCGTAGACCGTCTCCGTCGGGTACACAACAGTGCCGTCATGCATCAGGATCGAGACCGCTTCCGCAATGATATCCATTCAGAATTCCTGCCCGCGGACGCGGTTGATATCGAACACGGCCTTGCTGCTGATATGCATAACGGCAAAAACGCCTGCCTGGATCGGGTCGGTGACCACGAGGTCTGCATGTTGCGGCACCGTGCCAGCCATCTTCAGCGCAATGACCGGGATACCTGCCTCCCGGACCCGGTCCACGGCTTTTGATATATCCCCGCCCATGATAGAGCCGGCGAGCACGAGGATCGAGGCTCGCGGCAGTCGTGCTACGGCATCCACGGCAAGGGCAAGGGTACGCTCACCGACGAGCGGGATCGTATCCACTGAGATCCTTTCCCCGCGGATGTTGTGCCGGTCCGCCTCGTTCACTGCGCCGAGCGCGACCTGCGCCACCTGTGCCCCGCCGCCGATGATGATCACCCGCGAGCCGAAGATGTGGCCGAACGGCTGGTATGATTTGACGTCATTCACGGACGGGATATCGTTGAGTTCCGCAATGAGGGAATCATGGTCTTCCGGATTGTCGCAGTCGTACTCAAAATAGAGTTCGGCCATGCCGCAATAGGGACCGGAATCGAAGACTTCCTGGCTGATCATGACGATATTGGCATCGTGCTGTGCCACTACCGTGGCGATGTCCCGGAGTACTCCCCTGCGGTTCTCTGCTATGATCCGGATTGCCGAGCGCTCAGGTACTGATTCCATAGGCCAGATGCGATAACCGGGGATCGAACCCGGGTTAGAAGCTTGGGAAGCTCCTGTCCTACCGCTAGACTATTATCGCGCACCAGAAGATTACTGCTTCCTAATTGTTGTGCGATTTCAGCATAAATATATCCCGTTTCCCCCTCTCTTTACGATATTTTTAAGAATGCAGGACAAAGTACGTATACGATAGGATACCTTTCATTCCTGCATACTATCTGATCATCCCGGACCGGGATGAGCTGCCCGAATGAAAGACCGCATGCATACCTCATACAGGAAGAATATCCATGACACCCAGAACCTATGCCCTTTGTTTCCTCATAGTAACCTGCCTGCTGGCACTTGTGCTGCCGGTTTCCGCCCAGGCATCCGGTAATCAGCAGGTAAACGTAATCTACCAGAACTCGTTTGCCACCGATCCCCGCTGGACCACCAACAACCCGTCCACGGATTACTGGGATCCCGGCCTTGAAATGTACCATTTCGCGATCGAACCAAGTACCGGCGCGTATGCCTATACCACGGTCAACGGGTATAATGGCGGTCCGTTTACGTTCGAGTATGACGTAATTCTCAACCAGCTCGATCCCGGGGCAACCTTCCGGATGGGATTCTCCGGTGCCGAGATGGATCCGTCCAAGGGTCCCAATGTGCTCACGGAATTCACCAACGCAAAGTTCGGCCAGATCATGTGGCTACACCTGGTGACACCCGGTAACAAGATGGTGGAGGTCAACAGCCAGAGCGGCGATTCCCTTTCGAGCGGTCCGACCGCTTACCCCGGCCCCACGGTAAAATACGAGATCAACAAAACCTACCATGTTGTTGTCGATTACAATGGCGACCAGAAGATCCTCACCATGAAAGTCAATGAAAAGACTTCCGGGACCCAGATCTGGAGTTATTACGTAAATACCGGTGAAGACCTCAACGGCATGAAGAGGATTTATATCGGTTCGATTGGCGATTATGGCCCGATGAGCATCTATGCGAAGGGATTTATTGACAATGTACGGCTTACCACTCCCGGCACCGTTTCTTCAACCCCGACCGCCGTCACCACGCAGGTAACCCTGGTACCGACCAGGACCGTGACCCAGAAACCGACTGCTACGGTACCCACTCCCTACCCCTCCGAAATTCCTACCCAGTCACCCCTGCCGGCGACCATGGTTATAGCGGCACTGGGCATTACAGGTGTGTGCTGCAGGCATCTCCGGCAGAAAAAGGACTAATCCATAAAGATCTTTTTAAATCCCGGGTACCTGGATATACTTTTTTTAAAAAATCCCGGTAACTCTCTTTTCAAAACAGTGTATCATAAAAAGTATGGAGTGGCTGGATGTATGATTCCCGGAGGTGTGGCAACCCCCGGATCTCTGGAGTGAGAGTCTATCCCTTAAGGGCCGGTATGGACGACCGTATGGGGCATGTTCCTAAAGCATGTGCGCATATTCCCGGTTCATCCGGAGAGAGGACCGGGGACGTGCATGTTTTGTTCATCGTTCGTACAGGTGCGTGGCTTGCATGGAGGTCACCGCCGGTACAACGCGGGAAGGGTGTCATGATGAGGACGACTGACCGGTCCCCGTCCCTGATGGCAGGAGGTTGTGTGCAGAAACCCCGCTGACATCAGCACTGCCGGGATACGCGCCGGCATCCTGGGTGAAGATCATGCCCTGCGGGCATGTCATGCAGGATGCTTCGGGCACGGCAGCGTTTGACGGGGATATGATCATGGCCACAGCGACCATGACCAGTGAAAGTCCGATCAGAATCTTGCCCGTGTTCATCGGTTTGTTCCTCGTGGTTCTTGCATGGGTCGGTGACACGCCGATGGTTGTTCGTGTATCACCTGATAGTAATGTCATGCCGGCCAGCTGATAAATACCCCAAATCGCCGGGGTTTGAGTGTCTAACCCCGGGGTTCAACAGGAGAACCGCACAGATGGGGAGTTATATAAACCGCCATGCCCTTATCTTCCGGTGACTAATGGGTTATACATAAGAACCCTGGTGGAGCGCTATGGATCCTGCGGATAAGTCTCCCACGATTATTGTTCACGAAGATTCCGATTCCTTAGAGGAACTCTCGGAATACCTGGACGTGCTCTCGAGCAGTGCACGCCTCCGGATACTCAAGTTCCTCGAGAAGAAGCCCCGGGATGCCCGGGGAATCTCCAAGGAGATCGAGACCAGTTATGAAAATACCAAGAAACACCTGGACAAACTCCTGAGTATCGGGGTCATCAAGAAGGAGGCGGGTCTTGGCGCCCCCACCTCAAAGGGGATCCACCCGGTCTGGGAATATTCCCTGGTCCCGGGCGGACTCGAAGCGATCATAAGGAACCTCGGTCTCTTCTCCAACACGCGGGTGCAGGTTGTCGGGAGCGAGATCTCACGACGGCTCGATGAAGTGAAAGGTAACCTGTCCCGGGAAGTGCTGGGAAACATCCCCGCAGCGATCGCACTCGGCGGGCCGGACGATGGCAAGATATTTCTTTTAAAGAACGATGTAGTCAGCATCGGACGAAACGACCCGGAGAACATCACGGCCTTCCGTCCGGAATCCGATGTAGTCCTGGCCGACGGCTATACTGCAGTCACCAGGGTATCCCGGCCGCACGGGAAATTTGTCCGGGAGAAGGGGATCTGGCATATCGAGGACTGTGGCAGCACCGGTGGCACCCAGCTGAATAACCGGAAGCTTGAGAAGAATATCAAGACCCCGGTACAGGATGGGGATCTCATAGAGCTGGCAAAGGGAATATCGGGAGTAAAACTCCTTGTTATCCTCCCCGCCTCCTCATGATCACCACGATCCGGTCCCCGAGTACGAGCATGAATTCCCCGATCCCCGAGCAATCATGGAACCCCCGGAACGGCGACCTCCCGTACTTCAGGCACCCGGCATGGCGGGTTTCCTGCCTCGTCCTGCTCATGATACTTGCCTGTACAGCCGTTTGTCCCACGGTCGCTGCGGCGGATCATGTTGTCGCACCTTCCGGTGCGGAGTTCACCAGCATCAGGGATGCCGTTGACTGGTCCAGCGGAGGCGACACGATCCGGGTCGAGAGCGGGACGTATGCCGGGAATATCAAACTGGATAAAAAAATTGCCCTTATCGGCGTCGACAGCGGCAACGGTGCACCGGTTATCCAGCCCGGGAAGAACGGCGATGATATTACGATCATTGCCGACGGGTGTTCGGTACAGGGTTTCACTATCGAAAACGGTGCATCAAGCGGGATCCGGATCACGTCCAGCAGTAATTCCGTGCGGCGCAATACCATTAAGGGCAACGGGGCGGGTATCGCCCTTGTCTCCTCGGGAAAAAATACCATCGAGAATAACCAGATCACCGACAACAACCGGGCCGGTATCACCCTTGAATCGGCCAGCGGCAACCTGATCCAGGTGAACACGATCGAGAAGAATACGATCGGGATCACGCTTGACGAGAACTCGATCTCCGATACCATTGCACAGAACACATTCTCCAATACCCAGAACGTGCTCTCGAAAAGCCCGAGTTCTGTCTGGAGTACCGCATCAGCATTCAGCTACACGTACCTCGGACAGCAGATGCAGGGCCGGATGGGCAACTACTGGAACGATTACCGGGGGCGGGACAGGAACGGGGATGGTATCGGGGATTCGCCGTATATCATCAGCCTCGTGGTCCTCCGGAAACCCGGCGGGGATTCCAGCGAGAATATCGTGGATGCCTTCCCGCTGATGGATCCCTTTGAATACTATACCGGGATTACCCCGGGATCCAGTGTGCCGGCAACAGCTGTTGTAACGGGAGCTCCGTCAGGAACTCCCCTGGTCACTCCCGTCACGTCAGCCTTTCCGGTCGCTACGCAAAGCCCGGCTCCCACAAAAACCCCTCTCGGCGGGATACCCGGACAATCCGTCACGCCCGTTCCCGGCCAGCCATCATCCCAACAGCCTGCACGGACCGGCCTTCCGGTCATCCCGCTCTTTGTCATACTCGCCGGTCTTGTTATTGCCGGTATCGGGGGGATCATTTACCTCTACCGGCGGAATGCAGAGAAGCGCCTGAGCCCGCCGCTCCCTGTAGTTGCGCAGGCAGCCTCCGTTCTCCGGACCGCAGTCGAGCGTACCCGTGCCCTGGTGATGACGACACCGGCAACGAAAACGGTCTATTCCGAAGAGACCCAGGCAAGCCCCCAGCCTTCGGCAACCGACCAGAAGAACTACTTCCCCAAGGAGCTGGAGAACAAGTACACCGAGATCAAATTTGTCGGCAGGGGAGGAATTGCATGGGTCTTTTCTGCGAGGCGCAAGACCGACGGGATCACGGTAGCGGTTAAGATCCCGATCAGTTTCGATGAAGTGACCGGGAAATGTTTCCTCAATGAGATTGCCGCATGGGAGACCTTACGACACCCGAATATCGTGGAAGTATCCGCTGTCAACATCCTGCCTGTTCCTTACGTGGAGATGGAATTTGTGCCGGGTTCCCTTGAGGCTCTTGACAAGCCCCTGCCTGTCTGGAAAGCGGTGCACCTGATCACGGGGGTCACGGACGGCCTCCGCTATGCCCACGAGCACGGGTTTATCCACCGGGATATCAAGCCCCATAATATCCTGCTGACCGAAGACGTGGTGCCCAAGATTACGGACTGGGGCATGAGCAAAGTCCTGGCCGCGGACGTGAAAAAATCCAGTGTTGCCGGCTTCTCACTCTCCTATGCCGCACCCGAACAGGTCTCCCCCTCGGAATTCGGCAGGACCGATGAGCGCACCGATATCTACCAGCTGGGAGTGGTCTTCTACGAGCTGGTCACCGGGTCCATCCCCTTCGGTGGCGAGAGTATCGTAGAGGTGGGGAATGCCATTCTTCGGGAGCAGCCGATCCCCCCCTCGGAATACAATCCCGATGCGGAAGCAGTCGAGAAGATCATCCTGAAGTGCCTGGAGAAGAACCCGGCAGATCGCTACCAGTCCGCGGCAGAACTGCACGATGCCCTTCACGGGTACCTCGATGAGGATGACGAATGATTCCCTGCGGTTGCAGCCCTGGTGCAGGTCCCGTATGAGCCCGGGGACGTGAGCATCATCGCCGGTGAAAAGAAGACATACGAACCCGCAACCTGCGGGCACTGCGGCGGGGAAGGGTGCCTGTACTGCGATAAAACCGGTACGGTCCTGGTCACTGCACCGAAACGGGCCTGCCGGCACTGCGAAGGGGTAGGCTGCATCTACTGCGGCTTCACCGGCTGGGCCGAGCCCAAGGGCAAGTACGACTGACCCGGAGAATTCCGGATATTCCTCCTTTTGACGAACGCCCCTGCAAACCCCGGGAACCAGGCTTTCAATGGAATTTTCCCTCGATCCGTCGCGGAATCACACAATCTTCGTAACGCTTGGCGAAGTACCGGTCGGTCATACCGGCAAGGAAATCCCTGACCAGTTCTGCCGGGGTCGCCGTCTCGAGATACTGCGGGCTTATCCAGCCCGTGTTAAGGAAGTCCGTATAGATCCTGGTGTGCCGGTCTTCTGCCTCTATCTCACGGAGACAGGTCTCGAAGAGGGTGGCATACATCCTCTCTATCTTTCCCCGTTCTGAAGTGAGGGAGGGGTGATCGTAAATCTTATCCCGGGAAAACCGGCGCAGGGAGATCAATGCCTGTTCCACATTTTTACTGTACGAGATAAATCCCTCTTCCTCCGTATCGCTGTTCTCCAGCAGGTCGTAGATCAGGGTATTGATGATCTCCCGGTTTGCATAGCCAAGCACCGATCCGGCCCCATCCGGGATCTGCACGCCCTCGTCGATTAATCCTACTTCGCGGGCATCCTGCAGGTCACGGCCGATATACGCGATAGTATCGGCAAATTTCACCACGCATCCCTCAAGGGTCATGGCAGACCGGGATCGCCGCCCGTCGGCATTGTCCTGCATTTTTTTGTCGAACGCAGCCCAGCCGGGGCAGGGTTCAGCCGATACCCGCAGATCGTCCGATTCACCATTATGGCAGAGGATACCGTCGAGCACCTGCATGGTCAGGTCACAGTCCTCGATCTGGTCGAGGAACCGTACGCTCTGGACATTATGGAAGAACTTCCCGATCCCGTACCGCTCGCAGAGTGAAGACAGGCAGGACTCCCCGAAGTGGCCATAGGGGATGTGACCTATGTCGTGCCCGAGTGCGATCGCCTCGATCAGGTCCTCGTTGAGCCGGAGGGATCTCCCGATCGTCCGGGCGATCCGCGAGACCAGCTGGACATGGATCACCCGGTGGGTGATATGGTCGTTCTCCACGAGATAGAAGACCTGGGTCTTGTCGATATACCGGGTATAGGCACGGGTGTGGATGATACGGTCAGCATCCCGGGAGTAAGGGGTGCGGATATCCTCCGGTGTCCGGTTATGCCTGCGGACCGCGTCTTCGCTGGTGGTGGCAAGGGGAGAGAGGAGCTCCTCGCGCCGTGCGTTCATTGCGCTGCTCGCGGCCAGCTTCGCAGGATCGGGCACTCTCGTCCGTGACGGACTCTTCATAAATGGTCATGTGCGTGCCCGGGGCTCATAAGGATGACGACATTACGATACCATGATTCCCGGGTGCCCCACGGGAAAAGGCAGGATAATCTGAGGGCTGGCTGCCCGTGCATATCCTGTCGGCAGATGGCCGGGGCGTTCTGCCGGGTAAAAAAGAGGGGCCCTCACCTGCCGTACGTGACAGAGGTCTCGCCGTACTGGACCACGTGACCCTGCATGGCAGCGGCGAGTTCGTCTTTTGTCGCACCGGCAGGGAGCGAAAGCAGGGTGTCCAGCCCGTACAGCTTGAAGAAGTACCGGTGGGTCTGGCCGTAAGGAGGACAGGGGCCGTTATACCCGATATTCCCGAAGCTGTTTGTTCCCTGCACCGCTTTCAGCGGGAACGTGACCCCGGGAGTCTTCGGAATCTGTTCCGGGATGAGCTTCACCAGCTCGATGTTCCAGGCAATCCAGTGGACAAATCCCCCGCCCCCCGGGGCATCCGGATCGTTGACAATGATCGCAAGACACTTCGAAATACTGGTGTTCACACCGCCGACCGTTATCTCGGGCGACCGGTCCTCGCCGTCGCAGGTATAGTCATTGGGCAGGACCTTCACAGAAATTTTTACCTTGAGTTCCTCCATGCATAATCCTCCTCTTGTGTCATGAAATACGGACAGGGAAATAAATATGACGATGATGGCATGCCGGATGTACGTATTCAGCGTGTGGCAACGATTTCGGTCTCCCCGTACTGGAGGATGTGGCCATGCATCGCCCCCTGGAGTTCATGCTTTTTTGCCCCGCCGGGAAGCGGGATGAAGTCATCGAGGCCATAGACCCGGAAGAGGTACCGGTGCATCTCGCCGGGCAGGGGGCACGGGGAGGTGAACCCGATCTCTCCGGCATCGTTGGTACCCTGGTGGGCAGAGACCGGGACGGTTAAGATACTTCCGAAAGGGATGCCGGCGGGGATTACTTCCTGTGCGGGCAGGTTCCAGATCAGCCAGGTGCAGTAGGAGAGATGGCCCCGTATCGAGGGGTTGAAAACCATGATCGCAACGGATCTAGCCTCAAGGCCCCTGATGGTGATCTTCGGCGACGTGTTCTCTTTGCCGCAGATCATCTCTGACGGGAATTCCAGAAAATCGATGCTGACAGAAAGATCATGCATGACCGTCATCTCTGCCGGAGGGATTACGATCCGTCCGGGCAATAAAGCTGGCGGCCGGGCAGTCATCGGGAGGCAATCGCAACGGTTTCACCGAACTGGAGGACATGTCCCTTCATGGCAGTGACAAGCAGGTGCTTATCGGAACCCCCGGGAAGGTCCAGCATCGTATCCAGAACATAGACCTTGAACTGGTACCGGATCATCTCTCCCTCGGGGGGGCAGGGCCCGGTATACCCAATGGTACCATAGTCAGTAATACCCTGAACGGCAGGTACGGGTTCCTGAACTACCGTCCCCGCAGGAATGCCTGCAGGGATCACCGCCCGTGGAGGGATATTCCAGCAGATCCATGGGGTGAACGAGCAGCAGGATTTTTCGAACGGATTGAATACCATGACTGCCAGGGATGAAGCGCCCGTGGAAATTCCCTTCAGCAGGATCCGCGGCGATATGTTGCCCCCGTCGCAGGTATGCGTGGGAGGAAACGTGAGGAAATCAAGCGATACGATCAGCCGCTCCATAGCCACCTCTTGGCCATGTGCAATAATAAAGCTCCTCGTCCGGGAATGTACCGATCTCCCATCTTTATTGTCTTTCGCGAACAACTGATCCGGGTATATACCGATTACCAGAGGTTCATTATGGCAAAGAAAAATTCCCAGAAGACACAGCCGGACGAGGAATGTAAGCAGGAATGCGGGAGCTGCCCGACTGCGAGCACCTGCGCTTCCGCAAAGGGAGGCGCAACCCCCGGCCTGCCCCCCAAGGCCGATATTGACGTAAAGCATGTCATCATGGTCCTGTCCGGCAAGGGCGGGGTAGGCAAATCGACCGTATCGGTCAACCTTGCCTATGCACTCTCGAACCATGGCAAGAAGGTCGGCCTTCTCGACCTCGATATGCACGGCCCCAACATCCCCAAGATGCTGGGGATCGAGCAGCACAAGCTGGCGATGATGGACGACAAGATCGAGCCCGTCCACGTCACCGGCAAGCTCTCGGTCATCTCGATGGCCTTCCTCATCCCGGACACCAGCACGCCTATCATCTGGCGCGGGCCTATGAAGATGGCGGCAATCCAGCAGTTCCTCTCCGAAGTCAACTGGGGTTCTCTCGATTACCTCGTCGTTGACCTGCCACCCGGTACCGGTGACGAAGCGCTCACGATCGCCCAGCTCGCACCCAATGTCCGGGGTGCCGTGATCGTCACTACTCCCCAGGACGTTGCTACACTCGATGCCCGGAAATCGGCCAAGTTCATTGAGAAACTCGGTCTCCCGGTGATAGGTGTCATCGAGAACATGAGCGGTATGCTCTGCCCCCACTGTGGCGGGGAGATCGACCTGTTCGGCAAGGGTGGCGGAAAGAAGATTGCCGAAGAGCTCCACATCCCGTTCCTCGGTGCAATCCCGCTCGATATCGAGATGCGCAAGGCAGGCGACGAAGGCCGCCCGTTCATCATCCGCCGCGGTGACAGTCCCACGTGGAAGAGCGTGGACAAGGTCATGGAAGAACTGATCCGGGTAGTTGAGGGATAAGGGATGGACTACCTGCGGATTCTCACCGGTAAGGAGAAATCCCTCCCGATATACAAAGGGGTAGTGGCATGTCTCGAGAACCCGGTTGCGTTCCCCGACATGCTCGAGCCGGTCTATCGCGAGGCCATGAACCTGGACGATGAGACGCTCGATCATTTCCGGTTCTCCTTAATGCGCCTCCAGCTCTATGCGGATCTTCATCGCAACGAGGATCTCGAAACGGCGATGAACATCAAGTACGTTGCGCAGGTCCTGGAGAAGGTGATCTTCGGGTCCCTTGTGATGGAACCCACAGAGCCTTCCGCCGACTAATTCCCATCCGACCAATACCCTTTTATCGTGACGGGTATGCACTGGTGATACCTATATGTGCAGACCCGGCAAATACTTGGACAGCTATACCAGGAACGATCAGGAACCCCAGTACTGATGAATACCATACCGAACATTCACTAAGGAGAAATAATGACATCACGCATGCAGTCCCCTCACACCACCTGTCCGGGATGCCAGGAAGAAGTATTCCTCGACGAGCTTGTCGGCGGCAAATGCCCGTTGTGCGGCTGCTCGCTCGAGGACTTCGACGAGGCATTCGGGGAGTATGACGGGATCCTCGACCGGTCCGACCTCTCGTGGCTCATCTTCAACTACTTCGTCTTCAAGAAATTCGTGGACCTGGGGGTGCCCCCCCACCAGATCATGGAGTTCGTTGCCAGTTACGAGCATAACGCGGAGAAACCCCCGGAAGACTGGGACAAGACCGGCTTTGTCCTTGAGATCCCGATGAAACCTTGGGATCATATCCTCCCCAAGCACTGTGCAAAGTGCAACACATGGTTCATCCGCGGGGGAAAAAAGCAGATCCGTGGCGATATGAAGAAGACAGCACTTAAGGTCGAGTTCGTCTGCGACCGGTGCTGAAAATATTTTTTTTAAAATCATTAGTGCCGGTATTCCATCTCCGTTACATTCCCGGTCTGGATATCTACCCAGGCGATCGCTTGTGGCAGCGACGGGTCGGACCTGATGGTTGCATCGTCAAAGAGGATCTTCCATGCAAGCGGGACACTGCCGGGCCGCTGGGACACGCCCGGGTTATGCCCGTTGTTCCACCGTATTTCAGCGGATAGAATCCGGATGCTTTCAACAGACTCAGGGAACGTAGTCTTTGCCGCCTGCATGAGGGCATACGTTGCATCGCGTTTTGCCACTGCCTGTTCGAGGGTCTGGGAGAACGCGTAATCCTGTGAGGTCCATATCCTGTCATACCCGATGACGTTGCCGGATACAGAGTCCACGGCGATTAGGATCCGGTCGGTATCGACCGGGAAGTCCTGGAAGATCCGCTCATACGTCAGGACATACTGCCCCGCTGCCGGTCCGGAGGCAGTGCCCCAGTCCTCGTACTGTTCCGTCGTCATGTTGATGGAAAGGGGGCCGCCGTTGTGGTCGCTGATATACCGGTCGGCAATCGTCTTTGCCTTGTCCCGGTTGATCGAGGGGCCTGCCGGCCGGCCTGTGTGCGGGACGGTGAGGCTGAGGGCAGTTGTGTCTCCGGTAGTGGCGTCCAGGCTTCCCCGTGCAAGTATGGCGTTCCGGGTGAGGAAGATGAACTGCCATTCTCCCCCCCTGACCGGATCGTCTGCAAACCAGACCTTCACCTGTTCCGGGTGGATCCCGGGGAAGGCCGAGAGGGCCAGGATCTTCGCCTTTGCTGCTGTTATAACGGCATCTCCCTGCCCGGGTCCGTAGGGATATCCGGTTGTTGCATCAATGAACACGATAAACCTCTTACCTGAAGAATCCGCAGGAGTGAGGGTAAACCCGAAGAGAGTCCGGCTGGAACCAGACGAGAAATTTACGCTGGTGATGGCATATTCGTCAGCCGGGTAGTAACCCCGGAGCGAAGTAACTGCATCCCCAAGGGAGATCATGCCCCCCGATGCCAGCGTGGGAACCCCGGGTCCCACAGTAAACGTATAGGTCTCTGCCGGAGTGACGTTTGCCGGTTGTATTAAGGTCGGGGTGGCAGATACTGCAGCTGGTGTCGTGGCAGGTATGGATGGCGGGGCTGTCGGGTGCGATACCGGTGCCGGAGATCCCGGAGCAGAGAGGATACCGGATAAAAGGACTATTGCAATGGCGGCAATCGTGACAATGACCCCGGCCAGGAGGAGTCTCTTTCTGAGCCTGCGGCTCTGGTTCTCCCGCACTTTCTTCCTGTACCGCTCGGGCAGATAGGGCTCGTTAAAATCATCGGAGTCTGTACTCACGGGTGCCGCCTCATTATACCAGTAGGTATCTTGTGCCGGAGATAAAAAAGGGCAGGCTCCCTTTACCCGTGCCTGTTCCCCCCGGGGGCATCCCGGAAGGAAGACCGGCTACAGGTTTTCGAGTGCTTTCATACTCTTCAGGACGCCCTCAAATGACCTCACTTCAATGACCGCGGTCGCATGTTCCCGCCGCTGGGCTGCGATCACCGGGGCAAAATCGATTTCCCCCTCCCCGACCGGACTGTGCGAATCCCGTTTTCCGTTATTGTCGTGGATATGCATGTGGTCGATATGAGTCCGGAGGAATGCCGGCAGGCACCGGTTGAGGTTTGCATGCCCCACGTCGAGGGTAAACCCGGTCCCGTCGATGATCGATAAGTCTTCCGGGGTACGGAGGTTGAAAAAATTCATATCTCCCATATTCTCGAAGTAGAATGTGATTGAGAGCTCGCGTGCAGCAGCGCTCAGCTCGGAGAGGGATTTTATGAACTGCCGATCGGCCTGCTCCCGCTCCAGTTCCCAGGCAAAATAGCCCGGGTGGAGGACCACGGAGGCACCGATCTCCGCTGCCACCGCAAAGCAGTCGGTCATCACTTCGACACTTGCCCTGCGGACGGGTTCGAAGAGACAGGCGATATTCATCCCGTGATAGGGTGCATGAAGGACAAAGTCTGCTGAATAACTCCCGAACAGATCGGTATCAGTTATGAAATGGGGCCCCTCGTCCACAACCTCGATAAGACCGGTAATACCGGCAAGCCGGTCCAGTGCCACGGGAAGAGTTTCTTCAAGGAGGCAGTAGGTTGAGATGCCGATCATGATGAGGGGTGGCGCGTGACGAATAAAAAATGTATGGGTCCAAAGAACCAGCATCCGCCACACCCTGCGCGGCAATCCGGGCAGGGGAAGGGTCACGGTCTCCGGATCTGCACCCGCCTCGGGAATCTGCTCCCGGATACGGATAATTTGTGGCAGCTTCACGGGGACCGGGTCGGGATATCTTAAAAAAAAGCCGGCCTGAGAGTGTTTTTATAAGAACCCGTACTCACACTATCCCCAGCAGACTCGCAGGTGATTCCGGCAGTGAAATGGCAGGCTCTTCTCGCGATTGGCATTCTGGTAATCGTGGTCATTGCAGCAGGCTGCGCCGACGAAGGATCGCAGGTTCCGGCACCGCCCCTGACGGATGCCGTGCAGCCGGGCCAGGCCCTTGTCGCCATAGGTGACGTGACCGGTGATGGCATAGCCGGGGGCACGATCGATTCCCTCACCTTCACCGTCGGTCTCGCCCCGGGAAAGGGCCCGGTTGATATGGAGAAGTTCTCCCTCTACTATGCCGATACCATTGTTACGGAGACACTCCTTCCGGTGAAAGGGTTCCACGGTGATCCGGGTCAGGGCGAATGGTCGATACTCACGGTAAACAACCAGATCGGCAATGCCAATGACCGGCTCGAGGACAATGAACAGGCGGTCATCCGCATAAACCCGAGAGCGTACCTCCCGGCCAACCGGGTCTGTACCATCGTCGTGTTGTCTCCCGGGAGCACCCCCCTCACCATCAGGCGGATAGCACCACCGGTTATTCTCCAGACGAACAATATCCTCGCAACGGTGTGAGAGAGGCCCCATCAGGTCCGCCGGAACCAGACGCGGTTTTGGCCTTGGGGAAAAACAGTACGCAAGGGCTCCCATGTCGCGGATCCGGCAGATCTTTCTGGCAATGGGTTTTTAAAAGGATTTAAAGGGAGATATCCCCGGGTTCGCAGATCAGGAACGTCAGTAAGTCCGCCCGACCAGTGTTGCCTTGCCGGGCTTCCCGCAGACAACGCATTTCCCATCGGTGGAAGCGACATAGGGCGAGCGGACTTCAGTGCCGAGGATGCTCGAGTTCGCCTTCTCCTCGATCGCATTCCCGCATTCCCGCTCCCGGCACCAATGGACGACTGCCACTTTCCCCTCGTTCAGCGCGGCATTGAGGGAATCCATTGAATCAACAGAACAGAGGTGCGTCTTCGTGTGATCCTCTGCCCTTGCACGGATCGTCTCCGTGATCTCCCCGAGCATCCTTTTCACGCCGTCGATGACGGTCGCAAGCTCGATCTGGCTCTTCTCGCCCGTCCGCTTCACGGCCATCACCTTGCCACCGTCAAGATCTCTCGGTCCCAGTTCGAGCCGTAACGGAACCCCGCGGAGTTCCCACCAGTAGTACTTCGCACCGGGCCGCATGTCGCGGGTGTCCGTCTTCACCCGGAAACCGGCCGCCTTAAGGTCAGCTTCGAGTTTCTGTGCGGCTGCGAGTACATCGTCATGTCGCTTCCCGATGGTGATCGGGACGATAACCGCCTGGACCGGTGCCACTGCCGGCGGGAGGATCAGGCCCTTGTCATCGCCATGCATGCTGATGAGTGCCGCGATACACCGCTCCGAGATCCCATAGCAGGTCTGGTTCGCCAGCTGCTGCTCCCCGTTCTTGTCCTCGTACTTGATATCAAAAGTCTTCGAGAAGTGCGTGCCGAGGTGGTGAACCGTGCCGATCTGGAGGGTCCGGCCGTTCGGCATGATCGCGTCGATCGCAATGGTATAATCTGCGCCGGGAAATTTGTCCCAGTCCGGGCGCTTCGAGATGGTGATCGGGATGCAGAGACCGTCGTAGAACTCTTTCGAGAGCCCGAGTTCGTACTCCACCTGGGCCTCTGCCTCAGCCCACGTGGCGTGTACCGTATGGGATTCCATGAACGAGGTGATCTCGCGGAGCCGGATCAGGGGCCGGGTCTGCTTGGTCTCGTACCGGAATGTGTTGACGATCTGGTAATATTTCATCGGGAGGTCGGCGTGCGAGCGGAGCCAGAGCGCGTACATCGGGTAGATCGCCGTCTCGCTCGTGGGCCGGAGGGCGAGCTTGACATCGAGGGGGGTCGTGCCCCCGTGGGTCACCCAGTAGACCTCGTCCTCGAAGCCCTTGATGTGCTCGGCCTCCTTCATGAACTCCTGTTCGGGAATCAGGAGGGGAAAGAGTGTCTCCTGGTGGTCCCGGTCGAGGAGCTCGCGGAGCCCGTTGTACACGAACTTGCGGATCGCAAACCCGTACGGGTACCAGACGTACAATCCTTTGACCGGGTAGCGGACATCCATGATCTCTGCCCGCCAGAGAAGATCGTTAAACCATCCGGAAAAGTCCTGCTTCGGCGGCAGGGAGCCCGTATCGTCGTCCATTTCTGTATACCCTCTAAGCTACCAGATGTATGATCGCCGGCGTAATAAAAGCCTCGACGCATGCGGCGATGGCGACCAGCGGTAGTACATATACAATGAAGACACGGGCATACGCGGCCGCATCTTTCGAAGTATCGTGCCCGGTATACCATTCTGCGATCAACGACTGGGCGAGGAGGATGCCGAGCGCTCCCGAGATGATGAAGGCCGGGATCTCAAAGATCCCGTGCGGGAGGATCGCGGCGGCGACAAAGAGGGCCGAGTGGTTCTGGTGGACGATCTCCATGACGGCACCGATAACGATCCCATTGATGCTCATGATGAAGATCGTCAGGATCCCAAACGATGCCCCGCCAAGGAAGAGCAGGACGCAGGCCTCGAGGTTATTGGCAAAGAGTTTCGCGCAGAGGTCGGCCGGGTTGTCGGTGGACATCTGGCCGGCCACCTCTTTCTCGAAGAGTTTCATGAGGTCCTGTCCCATCGTGGGGTTCTGTGCTGAGCCCAGCCATCCGACGGTTACCGTGGTAAAAAAGAGAAGGAGGGTGATGATGAGTGCATCGGTGAGTGCAGAATCAGACATACAGTACCATCCGGACCATGTCCCGGACTCCCGGGGCAAATCCTACCACGATCATGGCGAGGAGCACCAGGTGCCAGAAAGCCGGGTTCGCCTCTTTCCGGAACATCTGCATAAAGTAAATAGCAGGGAAGAGGACGACCAGCTTCAGCGGGAACATGATGAACGCGGTATGGGCCCAGTCGATGAGGAATGAGCCTACCACGTGCTGCTCGATATAGTGGACACCGGGGTGGAAGTCGATCCCGTAGCTCGTTGCGCTGGCATCCAGCAGCTGGCCGAAGAGGAGCATCACGTAGAGCGGGTCGCTGACATACTCCCACCTGAGGACATACTTTATGAATCCCCAGACAATCGCCGTGGCGGTAACTGCCATGCCGAGGATGATCGCGAGGATCGTGAGATCAACGCCGTGATGGGTGGTGCTCCAGGCAATGAGGACGAGTGCAACAAGGAATGTTGAAATGACACCGGCTCCGGCATAAATCTTCAGGTAATCGTCGACAATCCCCTGCTTCTCCAGGTACCGGGAGAAGAGGAGGATGCCAAACGTATACGCGAAGATGACAAAGTAGATGAACGGCGTGACGATCGCAAACTGGACGTCGGACTGGATCATGTGGGTGTCCTGGACCACCCTGAGGACTCCCCCGAAGATGACATAGGGGATAGTGGCCAGCACGAACCTGCCGTCGACCTTAAAGTCCGAGCTGTTGAACCAGCGGTAAATCAGGTAAAGCGCGGCTATGAGGATGAGGGCGTAGGTGATAGTCTCGACTGCGTTATAGGGCTGATCGTATCGTATGGGATCGATGTAGTATTTGTAGAGGAAATCACTAATCATCCATGAGTACAATGAGCGCAGATGCAATAAAATTACTCAGGGACAAGGTCTTTGACAAGTCCAAGTGGATGCAGCTGCCCCGTGACGTAGTGATCGGGCACGATGTGTTCGGGCAGATCCCGGCGGTCTGCGATGACCTCAGCCTCGGCCCCTCTGCGCTCCTGATCTCGGGGAGGGGCACCATGGAGCTTGCCGGCAACCGGGTGCGGGATATCCTCTCGCCGGGCCGCACGGTTACCCCGTTCCTTGCCGAGGAGATCACCATTCCCGTCATCAAGGAGGCCGAGAAGGCTGCGGCAGGTATGGATTTCATTATCGGCGTGGGAGGAGGAAGGGTGATCGACACCGCGAAGATCGCGGCCTACAACCTCGACCTCCAGTTCATCTCCGTCCCGACCGCAGCCTCTCACGATGGCATCGCATCTGCCCGGGCATCGGTCGCGATGGGTGAAGGCCATTCCTCCCTTGAGGCCCAGCCACCGATCGCGATCGTTGCGGATACCGCGATAATCGCATCCGCTCCTCATCGTCTCCTTGCTGCGGGCTGCGCGGACGTGATCTCGAACTACACCGCGATCCTCGACTGGGAACTTGCGCACCGGGTGAAAGGCGAGCCGATGAGCGAGTACGCAATCGCCCTCTCGAAGATGACTGCAGAGATCCTGGTGAAGAATGCCCACCTGATTAAGCCCCACCAGGAGCAGTCCGCGTGGTTCGTGACAAAGGCGCTCGTTTCGAGCGGTGTGGCGATGAGCATCGCCGGGTCCTCCCGGCCGGCAAGCGGCGGGGAACACAAGTTCTCCCATGCGCTCGACAAGCTCGCCCCGGGCAAGGCCCTCCACGGCGAGAGCTGCGGGATAGGGACGATCATCTCCATGTACCTCCACGGCGGCGACTGGCGCAGCATCCGCTCGTCCTTAAAGACCATCGGGGCGCCTGTCACGCCGGCGGATGTGGGTATTGACGATGCAATTGCCGTCGAAGCGCTCCTGATGGCAAAGACTATCCGTCCTGAGCGCTTTACTATCTTCGATATGGGGCTCACACGTGAATCCGCAGAGAACCTCGTGCAGATGCTCTACCGGGAGTGAGATGAGATGGCCGACACGAAATCGAAGGTAACGCTTGTGGGGACCGTGCTCGCCCGCCAGGGCGTCGAGTTCATCTACGAGGGCGAGGCTCCCGGGTGCGACAGCTGCAAGGTGAAGAAGGCCTGCAACAACCTCCAGAAAGGGCACAAGTACCGGATCGTGACGGTCAGGACCACCCATCACGAATGCGCCGTCCACCTCAACGGCGCTACCGCGGTCGAGGTGACCGAGTCCCCGATCACGATCCTGATCAGCCCGGAGATGGCGATCGTCAACTCGAAGATCAAGCCCGATTTCTCCTGTAACAAGGGGGACTGCCGGAGTTTTGCGCTCTGCCGGCCCGAGGGTGTGGTCGAAGGGGAGAAATACACGGTCGTCGATGTGCTCGGGAATGCGTCCGATATCTGTGACAAGGGCCGGGCGCTGAAGCTGGTCGAGATCAGGCCGGCATAGTGCTATCTTTTTTTCACGGGTTATTGCGACCGCCTGGGAACGCGCCTGCACGTGGCTGAACAGCCCCGGCAATGCATAACGATCCTGACGGCCTTCCCCCGCCGATATGACCCGTCGATACGTTTGAAAAAAGGATCCCGGTTCAGGGATTCACCGGGTTCAGTACGCCCAGCGTGGGTTCGGTAGTTACCAATGGCGCCAGGCTCACGGAGGTTTCGAGCGGGGCAAGACTGACCCTCGGCTCTGTTGTGGCGGTAGTCACAATGGTTATTACCTTCGGACCCTTGGTCGGTTTCGGAGTCGGTGCCGGGGTCCCGTAGTGGAAAACCGCTTTTGAATCGAGCGTTACCTCGGGATCGGGCGATGTGAAGATGACCTCTTCGCCATCACCATACGTCATGGGCAGCGGGTGCGTTTCCGGGGCTCCCCAGCAGTTCCCGGTCTGGGTTAAAACCGATGTCACAACCAGACCTTTGATGCCCGTGGGATCACACCGGTCCGATGACGGCTCCTTGACGGTCACATAACGGTTCAGTTCGTTATCCGGATTCAGGGTGCTGAATGTACCGATATCGTTCAGATCCAGGGTCCAGGCAGCAGGGCCATTGGGTGGATCGTGCCGGATGGTTGCAGAAACCAGGACGGGACCTTCGTAGGAATAATGGCAGGGTGTACAATCCTGTTCTCCCGGGGTACACAGGATATCATATTCGGCATTGACGTTCAGCCTGGCCCCGGGTCCCCCGTTCAGATCATTCGAATAAAAGATCGGAACCGGGTCCTTTGCCAGGGTCAGTACATCCCGATCAACCTTCAGCGGGACATCGCCGCTTAACTTTATCGTCGTTGTCGTGGGTTCACTCGTCTGGTGGGTCACGTCTTTATAATTGCAGATCAGCGAAAAGAATACCGGTTGCTGCGAACCAGCTCCAGATCCGGTGTTACCGGAACCACCCCCGCCGCCTCCCCCGGAACCGCCCGCGTTCTGCGAGTCCTTATTCGTCATCATGCTGCATCCGGCAGCCATGACCAGGACGACCAGTAAACACACTGCTGCACAACTATACCAGAGAACCGTGTCCTTCCGCACACTGACAGCCATTATTCCACCCTGTATTCGGAGGTTTTTTTCTGCTGAATGGTATTAAGACATTTGATCTGTGACGGTTTTGTATTGGTGGATCCTCTGAAAAAAGAAATTGATTCCCCGTAAATTTCAGGGGTTATTTGGTACCAGCGGTGCAAGAGGGACTTTCGGTGATACGAGCGGCTCGAGGCTCACCTTCGGTTCCAGCGGCGCGAGCTCTACCGTCGGTTCCGGTTTTGTTGATGTGGGGGAAGCCTGGGGAGTTCCCTGCACATACTCCGGGTCCAGGGTCACATCCAGCGTAATATCCTTTGTCGACAATGAGTCCGGATCATAGTGGCGGCTGGCATAGGAACCGGTCGTGTCGTCCGGGTAGGTCCTGCTCGTTTTGGCGTGGCAGTATATCACGTACTTTGCCCCGTCCCTGTGGAAATTATGGGTACCTCCCGGGAACGTGTCATCGGAATTCGGGACATCGGAATGGCACTGTTCCCAAATGCTGCCGGGCTGTGAGGAAGACTTCTCGTAATTATAATCCTTCTGGGAAGCCACCTGCTTCTGGTGAGAATCGGTATCGAATGAATTGTCCAGCTGGACCCTGGTGATACCGGAAGAAACATCGATAGTGACAACAAAATCCGTGTCAAGGATCTTACCGTGGTCCTGCTCGTCAAAAGTTTGGGATGGAGGCGGGTTCGAGTAGCCCATATCTGTCAGACTTCCGTGCGACTCGACATGCCTGGTAGAGTCGAAGGTTCCGACAACGGGATAATGCCCGCTTATCTCGTATTTGTTTATCCCGTACTCATCTTTTTCATGCTGCACGGTTACGGGAAAGAAGCCATGGAGTTCCGTGTTTGCGGAAGAGACTTCCGTCTCTGTGGACGTGGGGTCGTTCTTGTCGACCATCGCTGTCGATGTCTGATCGTTCTCGGTGAAAGAGACCGTTGCCTGCCAGGTCTCGGTCCCCGACCCGACAGATTGGGACTGGGGGCCGTATCCCCCGTCGGATCCTCCCCCGCCGGCTGAGCTGCCGGATGATCCCCCGCCCCCGTTACCTCCCCCGGTGGCGCCTTGCCCGTTACCTCCGCTCGTATTCCCCCCATTCGGGCTTGAGGCCATGCTGCACCCGGCAGCCATGACCAGAATGACAAGTATGCACACTGCCGCACCGATATACCAGCGAATGGTACCCGACCGTATCGTTCCCGCCATTGATCTCACCTGTATGGGAGGTCTTTTTAAGCTGGATCGTATTAATGCATACGATCTGGGTTTCCAGCCTTCTGGGACCGGCAAGTCACGCACTACAGAGTGTTTATCGACGGCCAATTTTTTTCATGATCTGTCCTGCAGACTATTCAGGATATGCCGGATAGTTCTCCCGAAAATTGTTGCATTACGGACCGCTCCCCCGGTCCGCCCTCTTCGTCCACACCCGCTCCGCCAGCTGCACGAGCCCCTCATACCCCTCAAGCTCCCGGCTCCACCGTTCAGGGATCGCATCAACGCCCCAGTGTGCCCCGGCGAGTGCCCCGGTGCAGGCACCGACCGTATCCGTATCTCCACCAAGGTTGACCGCCCGGAGTATTGCGTGCTCCAGAGATTGCGACTCCATGAAGCAGGAAAGGGCTGCATGCGAGCACTGCACTGCATCCAGTCCGGGTATTACAGTATAATGCCGGTAATTGCCGAGCACGCGGTGTACCTCAGGATGGGTGCAGAGCGATCGGGCATGCCGGAATGCGGTTCCCCGTGAGATCCCCCGGCACATGTCGCTGACCATAACGTTCAGGAACGCAGAGCAGTGCCCCCCGACCGGATCGTAATGGGTGAGCCCGGAGCAGGTTAAGCTGACACCATAAACCTGCGGTGCAGGAAAGAAAATTCCGATCGGGAATCCCCGCATCACGCTGCCGTTGGATCTGCTGCTGCCACGGCGTTTATGAACGAGCCATGCTGCCTGGTGCGGCAGGGTTCCGGATTCCACCAGATCAAAGAATGCTGAGGAGGTGGGGCCGAACCATGCGGGCCGTACTTTGTACCCGGCAAGCAAGCGTATTACAAGGTCTTCCGGGTTGAAAACCCTGCAAACTGCAAGCGATTCCGCGACCGCGGCAGCCTGCAGGGTATCGTCCGTGACCTCCCCTTTTTTCCGGAAATGACGCCCGCCGGAACGCATTTCCGCCACCCACGCTTCAGGTTGCAGAGATCCTTCAAAAGGCGCACCCAATGCATCCCCAATTGCGAGCGCAACCAGGGATCCCACGTGCCGCAGGTTTCCTCTTATAAATCTCACCAGTAAGGTATATGTGCACCACAAATTAAGGATTCATCTGGAAAAGGTGATAGTGTGCAAAAGGAAGAGTTGCTGCATTTACACATGTTGATGATCCACATCAAGAAGTATTACGAGGGAGTCAACAACGAGGAAATACAGACGGACCGTTACAACTCCCTTGAGATCTCTCCTGTCCATATCCACAAGGACAAGAAGGCCCACAAGGATGCTCTCCTCACGCTCGGGGATGAGATCGTATCCCACATCCACCACCGCCCTGTGCCCGTGGTGAACTACTCTTCTGAGACTGCTTCGGTCAAAGTTGCAGCCGAACATTAATCGTTTATGGACGAGGCCACTGCGCTGCGGGAGATGATCTCCCGCATCATCGCCCTGCCCCCCGGTGACGAAGCGATTGTTGCTGCGAAGATCGCGGTCTGCCGGAAGTACTCCCTGCCGGCGGTGCCCAAGAACTCTGCGATCCTTGCAGCAGCGGCTCCTGACGAACGGGAGACCCTCAGGAAAATCCTGATGGTTAAACCGACCCGCACGCTGTCTGGTGTTGCACCGGTTGCTGTGATGACATCCCCGTTTGCCTGTCCCCATGGGAAGTGCCTGCCCTGCCCGGGCGGTCCTGATCATCCGTTCCATTCCCCGCAGAGCTATACCGGGGAGGAGCCTGCGGCGAAGAGGGCACGGGAACATGAGTACGACCCGTTCCGGCAGGTGCATGCACGGCTCGAACAGTTCGAGATCCTCGGGCACCGCGTGGACAAGGTGGAGCTGATCGTGATGGGCGGGACGATGACCGCCCGGCCGGTGGAGTACCAGGAATCATTCGTCTCCCGCTGCATCGAGGCGATGAATACCTACCCGGGTGGCTCTCCGGCAACGGAGGCCCGTGATGTGGCAACCGTGGAGGATGAGAACGAGCAGTCGGCGATACGGAACGTTGCGATCACCTTCGAGACCCGCCCTGACTGGTGCCGGCGGGAGCATATCGACCGTATGCTCGGCCTTGGCGTGACCAAGGTGGAGCTCGGGGTCCAGCACACGGACGACGCGGTTCTTGCCTTCAACCGGCGCGGGTGCACGGTAGCGGATACGGTGGAGGCGAACACCCTCCTGCGGGATGCCGGTCTCAAGGTCGGGTTCCACATGATGCCGAACCTGCCGTCATCGACGATCGAATCCGATCGGGCAATGTTCGATACCATCTTTACCGATCCCCGGTTCAAGCCGGACTTCCTCAAGATCTACCCCACGCTCGTCACGCCCGGCTCGGAGATCGAAGACCTCTGGCAGAGAGGTTTCTACTCCCCGTATGCCGAGGAGGATCTCGTCGACCTGATCGCGTACGCGAAATCGGTGATCCCCGAGTTCACCCGGCTCCAGCGGATCCAGCGGGACATCCCAGCGAAGCTGATCGTGGCCGGATCGAAGCACTCGAACTTCCGGCAACTGGCCCAGAACCGGCTTGCCGCACTCGGGAAACGGTGCCGGTGCATCCGGTGCCGTGAGATCGGCCGTCTCCCCTCGGTCGTGGAGATGGACATGCGGGTCATGGAGTACGAAGCGTGTGGCGGGAAAGAGCACTTCATCTCGGCGGTCTCGGGAGACTCCCTGATCGGGTTTGCCCGGCTCCGTTTCCCGTCGCAGGTCTTCCGCCCCGAGCTCGACTGCGCAGCACTCCTGCGGGAGCTGCATGTCTATGGCAGTCTCGTATCGGTGGGAACCGGTGCCGGCGATGAGGAGTGGCAGCACCGGAACTTCGGCCGCCTGCTGCTTGCCAGGGCCGAGGAGATCGCGACAGACGGCAGGTATTCCCGTCTCGCGATCATGAGCGGCATCGGGGTGCGGCCCTATTACCGCAGGCAGGGCTATGAACGCAGCGGTCCATACATGGTTAAGGTGCTGCAATGAACCCGGCCACGACCGAATTCCTCCGCCAGCGGTTTACCGAATATTACCGGAAAGCCGTCCTCCTCACGCCCTCGTCGCTGGAACAGCGCGAATGGGGATTCGTCCTCTTCAACCCGGGCGGCACGGAGATGCGGATGCGCAGGCACATCGGCTTCTCCGGCCGGGATGAACTCGGGGACTATATCCGGAACCTCATTCCCCAGCACACCTATTACTCTACTGCGTACTACGAGAAGCCGGATGCCGGGACCATGGCGGACAAAGGCTGGTGCGGGGCGGATCTGATCTTCGATCTCGATGCCGACCATATCGTGCGGGGCCCGTACGACCAGATGCTCGCCCGGGTCAAGGTGGAGACCGGAAAACTCCTAGCCATGCTGACCGATGAGTTTGGCATGGATCCGAAAACAATCGAACTTGTTTTCTCCGGGGGACGCGGGTACCACGTACACGTCAAGGACATTGCATTCCGGGGATGGGGGAGTGCAGAGCGCCGGGAACTGATCGACTATGTCTGCGGGATCGGGATCGACCCGGGCGCCCAGCTCTCCGGGAAGATCACTACCGGACCCGGCTGGCCGAAACGGTACCGCGAGACCCTGCAGGAATATCTCGGCTGGATCGGGGAGATGCCGCACGAAGAAGCGATGAAGTTTCTTACGTCCCACCCGGGGATTGGCGACAAGACTGCCGAACGGCTGCTCACCGAACGCGAATCGCTGGTGAAACACCTTGTCACCCGGCCATCGGAGCTCGTTGTAAAAGGAAAACTCAGGGAGGAGGCCCTCCGCATTCTTGTCGGGAAAGAGGACGGGGAGTTCCGGAAGCGCCTGCTTGAGAAGGCCGCTCTCGCCGACGAACCGGTTACTACCGACACGAAACGGCTGATCCGGATGCCGACCTCCCTCCATGGCGGGAGCGGGATGCGGGTGCAGCCGCTCGAGCTCCGCGAGTTCCACGACTTCGATCCCCTGACCGATGCCGTGGTCTTCGGAACCCGCGATGTGAAGGTAGACCAGAAGTTTCCGCTGAAGATGCCGATGCTCGGAAGCACTTATGAGCTCCCAAAAGGCATCTCTACAGTACCGGAAGCGGTAGCGGTATTCCTCTGCTGTCGCGGCATGGCGGAAATCACCTAGGAGCTCACCAATGCATCTCGACGATCTGCGCAGTATCCTCCTCTCGGAACGGGAGACCGGGCGGCTCACGTCCGTTGCCCCGGATATCTTCGAGAAGGGTCATGCCGAACTCGCCGCTATCACCAAAAAAGTCTATGCCTTCGATGACCCGTTCTCTGATGACGCCCGTTCCCTGATCGACGAGACGCTCTCGATCCGCGAGACCCTCCAGGACCTGTTTGCGATACGTTCGCGGAAGATTCTTGCTCTTACCATCATGCATGCGGAAGGGAATTATTACGACCGCGAAGAGGTGAAGCGGATGATCCCGGCCGAGCGGGAGATGTTCGATGCGGCTACCGCGAGTATCGAGAAGTGCCAGGGTATCCTGCTCTATAACAAGCCCCGCAGCAATATCCATGCGCCCCTGATTACCACACCCGCCGTTATCGCCGCCGACACCAGTGAAGATGACGGGATGGGCGAATCCCTGCCGGAAACAATGGATCAGGGGGAGCAGGACCTGCCGGCAGCAGCGGGATCCGTTGCACAGGCCGCAGGGATTCCTTCCATTCTTGCCCACCCGTGCACGCTTGTCCGGGTGCTGGAGAACATGGAATCGTTCATGGGAGTTGATGGGAGGATTTATACCCTCTCAAAGGGAGATATAGTGACGCTTCCGGAGCGGAATGCTGCGGTACTGAGCGAACGCAACATAGTCTTAAATATCCAGATTTGCAAATAATATAGGTATTCTTAATCGGGATTATCGGTGAAATTTTCATGAAGATGCCAGCGAAATTCACAACTTACTGCCCCTTTTGCAGGAACCATCAGGTGCACGAGGTTGAAAAGGTAAAGAAAGGCAAGACCACCGGCCTCCACTGGATCGACCGCCAGAAGGCCCGGAGAGGTCGCGTAGGCAACATGGGCAAGTTCTCAAAGGTGCCCGGCGGCGACAAGCCGACCAAGAAGATCAACGTCCGGTACCGCTGTGTCACCTGCGGAAAGGCGCACCTGCGCAAGGGCTACCGTGTCGCAAAGTTCGAACT
>Ga0265342_10000058_pt1 | contig 118791 bp, 108 predicted proteins | sample 4CB327metaG_FD_203125 | JGI IMG/M metagenome (GOLD analysis project Ga0265342, IMG submission 203125) | Rhizosphere microbial communities from Carex aquatilis grown in University of Washington, Seatle, WA, United States - 4-CB3-27 metaG | ecosystem: Host-associated > Plants > Roots >...
GCGCGTTGCGTGGTGCAACGCGCGCGCCCATGCGACGAAGGCCTCGACGAAAGCGCGGGCAACGACATACTATTGCCGCCGTGCGCGAGACGCACGAGAACATCGTGGAGGAGCGCCATGACACTTGATTCGAAGAGGAAAGCCGTCAGTCGAGAAGAGATCCAGTCGCTTCTGAGCGATGGCGAGATCGCACGGGTCAGCCGCGCCGAGGGTGACGCCCGGCTCGTCGAGGGAGACGAGTACATCGACCTGGAGAATGTTGCTGCCGGCGTGCACCAAGTACACGCGACCTCGGTTCCTCCCGCCCGTGCTTTGCCCAGGAGCGCCGTCTCGGATGCCACCTGGGCAAAGATTGTCGCGGCCATCGGCCGCTGACGATCGTCGCGGTGAAAAACGCGCCCAACGTTCCACCGCGACCGAGACCGGGCCTCGCCCGACTTACACCGACGCCAGGTTTCTCTCGGCGTGCGCGAGGATTTCCACTAGGCTCTCGAGAGCCTCCTCGCTACCCGGAACGCCGTGCGCGCGCAGGGCCACTTCCTTCGCGAACAGCGCGAGCAGGTAGCGCAGGCGGGTCCGGGGCTCGCCGCGAAGTGCGATGTAGTCCTCATGACTGGCGTTGACCTGCCACCGCTGGCCATCGAAGCGGCTGCGCCAGCGGGCACCAGCATCGTCGACGAGCTCGGGCTCGGGAACGCCCGCCGCCAGATCTGCCGACGGTTCGGGGCGATCCGCGACGACCACAGTCGCGGACGCCTCCACACGCTCCGCGCCCTGGGCTGCCACGACCGTGATCGCTGCCCGCAGGCCGGGCCGCGCGTCCGCCGGCACGCGCACGAGCGGCTTCGCCCCTTCGCCGACGATCGCAACCGCCCCACTGCCGCCTGACCAGGCCAGGGCAACTTCCCCGCGCACGCGCCGGCCGTCGCGATCGACGGCGATGGCCTGCACGCGCCGCTCGCGTCCAGGCGCGATCGCGATCTCGGCCGGCACGATGCGCACCGATGCGAGTGGACCCGGAGGAAACAGCGTCGGCTCCTCGGCCGACACGGATTCAATATCCGTTGCCTCCCCCTGCTGGCCGATCTCCACGCCGTCGGGAAGTGGCAGCCCCGCGGGCACCGCGCCGGCTCCGGCGACGGGCGTCGTCCCGTTCGACGGGGGCAGCACCTCCTCGACCTTGGGCAGCTCATACTGGGGCAGCCGCGCGCGAAGGCCTCGCAGCGCCCGGCGCAACTCGGTGAGGAGCTGCCGGCTGGTTGTCGCCTGCCGCTCTCGCTCGAAGCGGGCGAGCTCGGCGTCGACGAGCGGCGCGTACTCGGTCATGGCGCGCGCGAACGCCTCTGACGCCGCGTCGGGGACGATCCCGCGGCGCGTCCCTGGTGGGATTTGAAACGCCGAGAACTCGATGAGGCCAGTCAGCCCTCGGCCGGCCCATGGAGCGCGATCGAGACCCTCGCCCCGCAGCTCCGCGGCGTCGTCGGCCACCAGCGTCCCGGCGCAACTCACCTCAACGGTCGCGCGATCGCCGCCACGCGCGAGATAGAGCTCGATCCGGGCGGGCGGGTAGCCGTCGACTGGCGCGATCTCCGGAAGCGTCAGCCGCTCGCCCACGAAACGGCGCGGAACGACGGTAAAGGTCCGTTCGGCAAGCCCTCGGGCGAGACCGTCGTGGATCTCCAGAGCTGAGCCGGTCGCGAGCAGCATCCCACGCAGCTCCGAGGCGAGGTAGTCGTTGAGTCGCCGGCCCGTCAGCAGCCGCTGCGCTGACTCGTGCATCTCGCTGATCACGACCTCCGTGAAGGTGTCCGCCGACTCGAATGCCATCCGATCGCGGAGCAACTCCGCCCGCTCCTGCTCCTCGACCATACGTAGCACCCAAACGTCCCCCCCACCGACGCGGGACCGGATCTCCATGCGGTGGCCGACCGACCAGAACCCGAGCAGCCCGATGCCGTACTTGCCGGCGACGATCTCGTCATGACGCTCTCTCGGCGACAGCCCCCGCTTGCGCGAGTGGCCGATGTTCGTGGCAATCGCGCGCAGCGCCCCCTCGCGGGACAGCTCCGGGACAATCCCCTCGCCGTCGTCGCGGATCACGAGCGCGGGTGCCCGACGCACCCGGCGGCGCTTGATCATCACGCGCCGCGCGTTCGCGTCGAGCGAGTTCTGGACCAGCTCCGCAACCGCCTTGCGCGGATCACTCTGGCTGCGGGCGAGCCATCGGATGAGGTCGAACGGATCGGCCGGCCTGAGCTTCAGCGTTGATGTGGAGGAGGAAGGCATCGGTCGTAGCGCCGGCGCGCCGCCTGACGGGCGACCATCCTACGATCGTTCTGCGCGTCCGATCGACCTAGATGCTCGACTGATTCTCCAGTCGATGGGAGGATCCCCAGCGCTGGCCACGGAATTCGACCGGTGGTCGATGAGACCGTGCGCGAGTACGTCGCGCGTGACAGGCTCTGACCATGGCACCGAAGCTGGAAGTGGTCGTCATTGGAGCCACGGGCAAGCAGGGAGGCGCCGTGGCGAGGGGGCTTCTCGAGCGGGGCCACCGGGTCCGGGCCGTCACGCGAAACCCGGGCTCCGCGAAGGCGAGAGAGCTCGCCAGCGCGGGGGCGACGCTCGTCGCCGCTTCGCTCGAAGACACCGCGGCGCTAACCCGAGCGCTGGAAGGCGCGACTTCAATGTTCGCGGTGACGACGCCGGCGGAAGGCATGGAAGCCGAGACCCGACAGGGCGTCTCTGCCGCCGACGCGGCGAAGGCCGCTGGCGTACACCTCGTCTTCACTTCGGTCGGCTCCGCCAATCGACAGACGGGTATTCCGCACTTCGAAAGCAAGTACGAGGTCGAGAACCACATCGCCAAGATCGACGTGCGCGCCACGATCCTCGCCCCGGTCTATTTCATGGAGAACCTCTACTTCACGCGCGAGCAGCTCGCGAAGGGTGTCTATGCCGGGCCTGTCCCACCGTCGAGGAAGCTCGCGCAGGTCGCGGTTGCGGACATCGGGGCGGTCGCCGTCCGCGTCCTCGAGGACGCGGGTCGCTTCGCAGACAAGCGCTTCGACCTCGCGAGCGACGAGCTCACGGGCAACGACGTGGTCGCCATCCTCTCGCGCGTCAGCGGCCGGCCGTTCACGCACTACCAGGTCCCGCTGGACGCCATCCGCCAGCGCATGGGCGCGGACGGCGCGAAGATGTACGAATGGTTCGATCGCGTCGGCTACACGGTCGATCTCGGCGCGCTTCGCCGGGAGTTCCCCGACGTCGCCTTCCACGACTTCGAGACCTGGGCGAAGGCGCAGGATTGGAAGGCGCTCTTGCAAGGGGCGGGGTCATGAAGCGAGCTGAGGCCGGCGCTCGCGCTCTCCCCCGTCAGTTGAACCGGGCGAACCAAAGGTTGCGGCCACCCTTGTAGACCCGGCCCTTGATGGCCTTGTTTCCGGCGCGCGCGTAGGCGGGGTTCCACCATTGCTGGGGGACCCTGAATTTGGCCGAGGCGGCGTCCCCGGAGGTTGGACTGAGATCCACCATATGACCAGCGTGTCCGCTCGGGAGGAACTCGACCGGTTCGCCGACTGCCGACGCGGGCGGTCGATACCTCAGCTCCACGACCGAAGGTCCCAACCACGCTCCCGCAACCGCAGACCAACCGACGACCATGAGCAACGCCTTGGCGAGCGACGATCCATGGACGCCGAGGAGCGGGACGAGCCCCAGCCCGAGCACCATCCAGCTTCCGCCGATGGCTGCCATGCAGAGGTAGGAGACTCTGGATTCCTGCAGGACGAAATTGTCGGAGCCCCGACTCAAGAGCGGTGGAATGAACAGCGCGGTGAGGAGAGGTAGCAGGAGCCACACGATCCCGAGCGCCTTGACCATAGGAGAGCAATCGAGCGTCATCACAAAGGACCTTCGACTTCGTACATCGGCGTTCCTCACGAAAGATCGCCTTTCGGTCACCCGCGCCACTGGACGGCGTGCTTGATGAGCGCCTTCTTGCCCGGACCCACGGGGGTCGGCTCTCGATGCTCGCCGACCCAGACGATCGACACGCGGTCACGGTCGGGTTGGAGGAACACGGTCCGGATCTTAGCCTCGACGGCCACGGACTGGGTACCGGGCATCTGCAAGGCCAGCAGCGGCGAGTCGTACGACAGGGTGAAGTCCCAGGACGTCAGCTTCGGATGCGCGTTGACGACGCTCACAGGCGCCCCCGGCGCCACGCTCGCAACGCGCATGCCCAGCGCCGACTGCTGGGCGACGCGCCGGTCGAGGCGCTTTTCGAAGGCCATCGCGTGGGCGATCGAGTCGGCCTTCACGGCGCCGATCTTGACCTCGAAGAAGGTCAGCGCCGGGCACGCGACGTCGTTGTAGGGAGACGTGAGGCCCAACATCGCGGCGCGCGGGAAGTTCGTGTAAGAGAGCCAGCCGACCGCGCCGACGGAGGGCGCCTTCGGCCAACGGTCAAAAACGCCGACGGCCAGGGTCTCGGGCGACAGAGGCTGAAGGGGCTCTTCGACGTTCGGCAGCGCGCACGCCTCGAGCGCCTCGTTGGTCGCCTCGATGAGGTAGCCCCTGCCGGCGCGGTTGCGGGGATAGCTGAAGCGGCCGAACCGGGGGCTGTAAGGGATCTTTGCGGCGGCGCGCATCTCGCGCATCGGATCGCCGTGCCGCGCGAGCGCCACCTCGTCCACACCGCCGTACGACGTCGTCCAGTCGAGGGGTACGGACTCGACGGGGTTCGGAGCGCTGAAGCGAAGCCGGCCGCCGGCGTCGCGATAGCATCGCCGGTCGCCCCAGACCATCAGCTTCCGATCCAGGTGGGCCACGCGCACGCGCAACTCGAACGACGTCGCGCCGGGGCGTGGCGGCCGGGCGCTGCCTTCGACGACAACGTCGACCTCGGTCCGGTTCAACACGGCGTCGAAGTCGTGCAGCAGCGCCGACTTGTCGTCCGAGAAGCGCTGGACCTCGACCAGAGGGATCTGCTCGTCGTCGACGACGCACCGCTGGCCCACGACGCGGTAGGTCCGCTTTGCGATGATGCCGACCTGCGAGCCGCCGTCGGGGTGGGCGACGACGCCCACCGCCGACAAACGGGGCGGCGGCGCGGGCGCGGGAGCTTCGCCGGCGGCGGTCATTCTTCGTCGTTCCGTTGGGTGGGATCGTCGGGCGGATCCTCGGTGGGAGCTGCCGAACCGGTCGGCGTCGGCGGGGCGGCGCCGCCCGCTGTCGGCGTGGTGGGCGTGGGCGAGATGTGGTCGTTGATGAAGTCGTTGAGCTTGCCGCCGTAGGTGCTGCCCGGACCAAAGTGAGCACGGCCGCCAGTCCCCGGTACCGCGCCCGTGTACGAGTAGCCGAGGGGCGTACCGATGAGCCATCCGATCCCCATCTTGACGGCTTCGTGGATCACGGGACCGGCAACGATCTCCACCACCGCGCCGACCAGCAGCGCTTCGGGTCCGAGGAGAGCGAGGACCTCCGCGAGACCCGCGATGGCGAGGCCCCCCAGAGCGCCGGTGATGACGTCGGCGATCTCGCCGACGAGCCAGGTGATCCCGATGTCCACGACCATCGCGACGAAACCGCCAATGAAATCGGCGAGCGAAAACCCGGCGTAGACCGTGTTCAATGAGGCGACGCAGATGCTCGTCGGCAGCGCGCACGGCTCGTTGCAGTCGAGCTGCATGTTCAGCCCCACGCCCGGGATCACCGCGACCGCGAGGCGGGTCGCCGTGCCACTGACATCGATGCTGACGCTCGCGCTGCCGAACTCCGCCTTGTTGCCGGCGCCCGCCAACACGAGCGGCAGCAACGCGTTAAACGCGAAGTGGTACGGCCCCATGCTGAGGTCGTGCTGGCGCCCGAGTGCGTAGCCCCATCCGGCCTTCACGGTGGTCGAAGCCTTCGTGCCCGACGGGTGGGCCATCATCATCACGGCAACGACGACGTGGGGCGCGGGCACGGGCCCCGCGGGCGGCGGCGGCGGGATCTGCTTGTGCATGTCGCAGCCGGCGACGAGCTGGATCGAGTTCAGGAGGTGGTTGGCCGGCATGTCAGGCCAACAGCGAGAGCCGGGCGCCGCGGACCTCGCCCTTGTTGTACGGGTAAGTGAAGGGCGCGCGCGCCGTCACGGTGACGAGGCCCTCGTCGGTGAAGATGAAGACGCCGTCGATGCCCGGCACGGGTTGCGCGATGACGGCGCCCCCACAGGTGACGTCGAGGCGCACGGGCAGACGGGGCACGAGGTAGGTCAGCACCTCGGCTCGCATCCCCTTGATCGTGATCTCTGCATCCTCGGACAGCATCGGCAGGATGAGCTCTGGATGGGCATGGTTGTTGAGGCGCGGCGTGATCGTCCCGAAGTCCCCGGCCTCGGGCCGCTCGGGAGGTTTAACGCCCTCGCGGCTGCGAATTCCCCAGAAGCAAGGATAGGGCCCCCAACCGGCCACTCCCGGCTGGTCGCTCCACTGGCTCACGGCAGGCACAGCCGCGGTTTCGATGTTCGGAAGCGGCTGCCCCAGAGCCGTCTCCTCGGTGAGGTAGTAGCCGCGGCCCACTGGATTGTCGGGCCAGATCATCTGTTCGTAGTCGTACTCCGTCTTGCCGCCGTAGGCGCGGTCGTACGACAGGGGCATCTCCGTGAAGAGCTCCGGCGAGGAAGCCACCAGTGGGCCGCGCGCAGAGCGCATCCATCGCCGGTCGCCGTATACGACGAGCGTGCTGCTTCGCCCGCCTACGGACAGGCGCACCTCGGTGGCGCGCAGCGCCCGCCCCGGGCGGAGGGTCCCCAGCACGCAGACGTCGACGCCGTCCTTCTTCACGAAGCCGTCGCCGTGAAAGATTCCGAAGACCGTCTCCAAGGGCTCGTCAGCGAACGGCAGCTGCTCGTCCGCCGGCACCCACCGTCCAAGGTCGTCCTGCCGGAAGGTGGCCTTGACGACCAGCGTGCCGTCGACGGGCGACGTTTCGTCGCGCCGGAAACGCAGCAGGCGCGCGGCAAAGGGCGTCTGGTTGTCCAGATCCACGTCAATCCTCGGCAAGGTCGCCGAGCACCCCCGGGTCGCCGTGCTCGGCGGATGCTGGCAGCGTCGTCTCGATCGCCGGTCGGCGCGGGAGCCAGGCGGGAACAGGCGGGTCCCGATCGCAGTTGAGCAAGACCTGCTCGCCGTGGACGCTGACGTCGTCATTCGCCCGAATCGTTACGTCTCCCGCTCGCGCTGTGAGCGCGACCTCGGACGCGGTCGCGCGAAGAGCGCCACGAGCCTCGTGAGAAATCTCCGCGGCGCTCACCGAGAACGACTCTCGCGCCTCGACCAGGAAGCGGTCGCACTTGATCCGCACGTCCGACTCCGCGGTGATCTCCAACGCGCCGACACTCGCCCGGATCACGGGCCCCTCGGCCGTGAGGACGATTTCAACGTTGACGGTGCCGCGATGGGCGTTTTGCAGTCGAAGGAGCGCTCCGCGCTCGCGCGGCTGGAGCGCGGCCACCCACCCCAAGCCGATCGATACCGAGGGCACCACGACCACAACCTCGTCACCTACGGTTTCCCCCACCAGCGGCGGCGGAATCTCGCCCATCGGTTCACCGTAGGAAGAGCCGTGGTCGTCGTCAATAGCCCGTCCGGGCGCCAGAATGGGCTTCATCCGTTGAGCTTGATCGTCGTGCCTTTGGCATCGATCGAGTCCTTGTTGACGGTGATGGAGGAGCCGGCATCGACCTTCACTTCGGTCTCGCCGTGCACCGCGGTTGTCTTTCCCTCGACCCTGGCTGCGTCGTCGGCGTGCGCCGTCATGGTCTTGCCCTCGATGCGCGCGCTGTCGGTTCCGTGCGCCAGCAGCGTCTTCCCGGTCACCGTTGCAGCGCCGTCCGTCGCCAGCTTCGCGTCGGCGTCCAGGTGCAGCGAGCTCTTCGCGTTGGAGTGTGCCTCGACATCGGTCTTGATGATCACCTCGCCTCCCCCGTCGACGTGGAGAGTAATCGAGGACTTCGTGATCTCGATGTACGTCTCGCCGACGTGCAGCTTGATGAAGGTCGTGGCCTCGAGCTCGTGCGCTCCCGTGACCTTCTGCAAGCTATGGATCGCACTCTTCCCGCCTCCGTCGACCGTCACCGACAGGTTGCCCTTGATCTCCACGTTGCGATCGCCGCCGACGGTGATGGTGTCGTTGGCGCCGACGTCGGCGGTGCGGTTGTGCTTCACCTTGTTGAGCTGGTTTCTCTCGGCCTGGATGTAGACCTCTTCGGCGCCTATCTTGTCGTCGAAGCGGATCTCGTTGAAGTTCTTGGGGCCGCCCTTGGGAGTGCTGCGCGAGCGGATTCCGCTTTGCGTCGGCTTCTGGTCACCCTTGACGAGATAGGCCGGCTTGTTGTCCTGGTTGTAGAGGCGCCCGGTCACGACCGGACGATCGGGATCGCCCTCGAGGAACTCGACCATAACCTCGTGACCGATGCGCGGAATGAAAACAGTGCCCCAACCCGAGCCGGCCCACAGCTGCGCGACGCGCACCCAGACCGGCGCCATCTCGTGCTCCGCGTCCTCCTGATCGCGACCGGGATCGGTCGGTTTCATCCTGCCCAGACGCTCCCAGTGAAACCTGACGAGAATGCGACCGAAGTCGTCGGTCCAGATCTCGTTCGCGCCGGGATCCTCCTTGTTGGGGCCGACGACCGTGGCCGTCTGCGGCCCCTGAATGACCGGCGTCGGCGTGACCCGCGCGGGGCGAAACAAGATCTCGCAGCTGACGGCGGTGATCGAGCAGTGGAAGAAGCCCTCGCTATTGTCCTGCTCCCTCGAGTCGGGGTGGCGACCATGGATCTCGTAGTGGGCCTTCACGACCAGGAACTGGCGTTTCGCCTCGATTGACAGCGGCCCATCGATCGCGAAGATGTTGCCAACGCCGATCCCCCGCACGGTGCCATTCGCCTCGATCGTCTCGTGCAGCGATTGCGCCTGATCCAGGCGGACCCCCGCCAGCTTCACGCCGGTGCCGGTGTCCAGGAACTTGCCCGGGTAGTCGTAGATCTCGCCCTCGCTCGGCGCGGGCGTGATTGCCGAGGGCGAGAACAGCGGCGCCTTCGGTTTCAGGTAGTCGAAATCGTTGAGCAGATAGGCGGCCGTGCTGACCTGCTGCGACGAGATCCACGACGTGAAGCACTCGTCCATGCCCGACTCGGTCGCGGCTCGCAACGGGATCTGCCCATAGTTGGGCACGGCTGTGCGGCCGTGGCTCGAATCGGTGAGCATCATCGTGTGCTTTCCGAGCTCGTGCACGAAGTGGGACGAGATCCCCTCTTGCTCGAGGAGCCGGTTCACGAAATTCAGATCGGTCTCCCGATACTGAACCAGAAACTCGCGCGGTTTGTACGTCTCCGCCAGTTGCTTCTTGTCGAACCAGTGCTCCGGATACTTGAGAAAAATCTTCTCAGCGATCTCGGGGACATTCCGATTCTGGAAGATACGGCAATCGGTGGTCCGTGACAGAAGCCACGACCAGGGGTGCAACACGGCGCGATAGAGGAAATAGTTCGACTGCAACCCGATGCGCGTGAAGCGCGTGATCAAGCCATTGAAGTATCGAAACCCACCCTGCGAGAGCGGCACGGTCACGGTCATGTTCTTCCCCAGCGCGTCCGCGAGCGTGATCTTCGGATTCTTGCTCCAGACCTGGACGTCGTATTCGAACAGTCCACCCATCGCCTCGCGTCCGCTCAGCGAGCGGAAAAAGAGGTCGTTGCCCGCCAGCGGCGTGATCAAGACGGAGTCGGAAATGTTCAAGGGGCCTTTTATCGCTTGGTCTGTCTGCCAGGAGTCCGAGGGGCGCTCGATCGGTCCGCTGAAACGCTCCCCTCATTGGTTCAACGTCGGGGCACGAAGAAAGTTTCCGGGTCAGGCGTTCGGGCCTGGCCATCGCGACGATGTGGGGCGGCGCTGGCTGGTTCGGAAGCGCGATTTGCGATTGCGGCCGCAACCCTCATGTTGATAGGTTGGGACAGAAAGGTGGTCGCAGATGGGGGGATCGCGAGCTCCGGGACCGATCGGCACGAATCCGGGCGCGCCGTCGCCCAGCGGCTCGCGCGCTCACCGGCCGGGTCCCGTCGGAACCGAGCTGCGTTTTCCGACCCTCGAGGTGTTTGCCGCCCTGCACAGTGACCTTGGTTCGAGCGCGGGGCTGCCCCTCACTCCGGATCAGATAGATCTGGCGCGACCGATCTTTGGAGCGTCGATCGCCTACGGTCTGGTGCGGTTGGTCGTGGCGACGGTGGCCAATGCGCCGACGACGCTCGGAAACTTCATCCGTATCTCTCGCGAATACCAGCGCGATGGCGTTCCGAGCTCGACGCTGATCCACGAGCTCACCCACGTCTGGCAGTTTCAAACCCGCGGCATGCGCTACATGTCTAACTCGCTGTGCCAGCAGATGGCGGCGATCATCAAGAAGGGCGATCGCAACTTCGCCTATGATCTGACCGGCCAGGACATCATGGAGGCGGGCTCGATCGACAGGCTGCCCGCCGAAAAGCAGGCGATGCTCGTCGAGCTATGGTTCCTCGATCAGGAGATGGTGTTTCCGGACAATTCGAGCCCGCAGCGATTGCGTGACAACGCCGTCTGCCAGTCGATGATCGGCGAGATTCAGGCGGCGCGACCGCTTGCTCTCGGTCAGATCATCGACGAGGCGGCGTTTGGTCTGGGCAATCATCGCGCCTTCATTCCTCCTGCGCACGAGCCCGAGGACCAACCTGTACCGCTGTTGCGCTTCGAGTTTTGAGCCCGAGATTGTTTCTGCGCAACGGCGTCCTGTGCGGGTTGATCTGGTCCCTGTGCGGCTGTCAGCACACCGACATCCAGCTACGCGTACGGACGCCCGGAGCGACAGACATGACCGGCGCGAACGTCCGTCTGGTGATCGCTGACGAGCCCGTGTGTAGCGGCGGGGTTCTGTACGCGAATCGAACCGATCGAGACGGTGCGCTCACCGTTCACACCCCGGCGTGTGGCCCCGCGCGGTTGGTGGTCGATCGCCCAGGCAGCCGAACCGACATTCGAAAGTTGAACACGTGCGAGGTCAGCCAACTGGAGGTGGTGTTGTCGCCGTTGCCCCCGCCGCCCGTCCCGTCGGACCCGTGCGGGAAGGTCGTGTACGACTTCATGCAGGCGAGATCGAAGCGCGACGTCACCGGCGCCCGGGCCCTCTGGCTGCACCCTGACGAAGTCGCCAGCGATGCTTTTGGCCCGCCGGGCACGGCCGGGTCGTCGACCGACTACGTCGACGCAGGAACGATTGTGGGTAAGCTCTGCCGTGCTCGCGCGACGACCTTCCTCGAGCATGGTTGCCAGATCGTCTGGCGGTTCGAGCTCGGGCTGACCGGCGGTAACTGGCTCATTCGATCGGTGGATGAAACATCGCCCGCCGAGCCGAGCTCGCGACCGTAACCATGTTCGACGCCCGGCGCCTCCACCACTTATCTGTTGACGCCGAGCTAGATGTGATATCGCGCGAGCGACTTGTGTGCTAACTGAAGGAAGAAGAATCGTGGGCAGCTGCGCCATCGCCACCAAAAGGTCCGTAAACTACTGACAAGAAGAGGTCCACTAGAGCGTGCTGAGCTTGCGACACTATCTACACGGTGACTATCTGGAGCCGACGGATCGGCGGCCCGACAGCGTTGTTTACTGCGCCTTTTGCGATGGAAACTGCCTCCCGGTGCACTTGTACGAAGAGCACGATCTCGACGTCAGCTTGGTCCGGCTGCGTGCCAGCAGGAAGGCGTTCTATCGAAGTCAGCAGCGCGTGCCGCGCCCCGTCGACGCCGCGAACTACTTCGACGGCACACCTGATCCGGGCTGAAGGCATCCATTCAGTCGCCGCGAGACGATATTCCATGTCGTTCGTTCGCGGGCGAGTAGGCTGAAGGGATGTCACTCGCTCACCTCCGGGAGATGAAGTCGCCACGCGAACACAAGGCGGCGATGGTGCCTCGGAAGGTCAACTCTTCGCCCACCGCGTTCTGCGGCGCGAGCCGGGAGCCCGCGTACCGCACGATGGACGAGGCGACCGCGTCAGGGTTGGAGCTTTGCGACACCTGCATCGTCCTCTTTCGGCGACAGCGCAAGGTCGACTGAGCGCGTTTGGCCACTCTGCCTTCGTCTCCGGTTGACGGCGGGTTCGCTGCGCTTGGCCTTTCCCCCACCCTGTGCCAGGTGGTGGCGGAGCTGGGCTTCGCCGCACCGACGCCCGTTCAGGCGCGCGCCATTCCTCTGTTGCTGGCGGGCCGAGACCTGATCGGACAGTCCACCACCGGTACGGGGAAGACGGCGGCCTTCGCGCTGGCGATCTTGCAGAAGCTGAAGCGGAGCGAACGCCACCCGCAGGCCCTGATCCTGTGTCCCACGCGCGAGCTGTGCGCGCAGGTCGCGCGCGACTTCCGGAAGCTGGGACGGCGTGAGACAGGCCTCGCGGTCGTGATCCTCTCGGGCGGGCAACCGATGAAGCCGCAGCTGGAGGCGCTGCAACGAGGCGTGCACGTGGTCGTCGGAACGCCGGGTCGGGCGCTCGATCACATCACGCGCGGCTCGTTGAAGTTGAATGGCGTCGCGACCATCGTCGTCGACGAGGCCGACCGCATGCTGGACCTGGGATTTGGCGCGGAGATGGAGAAGATCCTGACCACAGCGCCGAAGCCGCGGCAGAGCATCTTCTTTTCAGCCACTTACCCGCGATCAATCGATGCGATGACCGAGACGCACCAGCTCAATCCCGAGCGCCTGACCGTCGACGAATCGGACGGCCCGCGGGCTCTCGTGCGTCAGCTGGCCTACCTCGTGGACGAGGGCGGTCGCCAGGGCACGCTGCTGGCAATCCTGCGAACGAGCCCGCCAGAATCGGCCATCCTCTTCTGCAATTTCAAGGCGACCGTCGCCAGGATCGAGCAGGCGCTTCGCGCGGCGGGGGTCAGCTGCGCCAGCCTGCACGGCGACCTGGAGCAGAGGGAGCGCGACTTCGTGATGGCGAAATTTCGCAATCACAGCATCCGCGTGCTGGTGGCCACGGACGTCGCCGCGCGCGGCCTCGACATCGAGGGGCTGGATCTGGTGGTGAACGTCGAGCTGCCGTTTCAGCCGGAAATCTACGTCCACCGCATCGGACGGACCGGCCGCGCGGGCAAGACGGGGCTGGCGGTGTCGCTGGTGGGCCCTCAGGATCGCGCCAAAGTGAAGGCGATCGAGTCCGCGATCGGCGCGCCGCTCGAACGTCAGGTCACGCCCTCGACGAGCCCAGAGCCGGCGCGTGCCGATACGTCCATGTCCGGGTCTGCCATTCACGCCGACGCGGCGATGGCGACGCTGTACATCTCGGGCGGCCGCAAAGACAAGCTGCGTCCCGGCGACATCCTGGGTGCGCTCACGGGGGAGGCGGGCGGATTCCCGGGCAGCGACGTCGGCAAGATCGAGATTCACGAGCGCTTTTCGTACGTGGCGGTCGCCAGGGAGAGCGCGGACCGTGCGATACAGCTCCTCGGCGCCGGCCGCATCAAGGGCAAGAAGTTCAAGGTCGGGTTGCCGCGCTAGCCAGTCATGACCCACAACGATGTCCTCCGAAGCCTCCGCTATCGGCTGAACGTCAGCGACGCGGTGCTCGCCGACATCTTCCGGCTCGGCAACTGCGCGGTCAGCCGCGCCGAGGTCGTGGCATTCCTCAAGACAGACGACGAGAACGGCTACCAGGCCTGCGGCGACAAGGCGATGGCGCACTTCCTGAACGGCCTCGTCATCTACAAGCGCGGCAAGGACGAGAACCGACCGCCCCAACCCGTCGAGGTTCCCGTCACCAACAACACCGTCATGAAGAGGATCCGGGTGGCGTTCGAGCTCAAGGACGACGACATCATCGCGCTCTTGCAGAAGAACGGGCTGACGGTGTCAAAGAACGAGGTCGCCGCCTTCTTTCGCCGACCCAACCACCGGAACTACCGTGAGTGCGGGGATCAGGTCCTCAGGAATTTCCTGAAGGGCCTGGCAGCCATGTGACGGTTCGACTACGGGACCAACGACCCGGTCTCGCCGCGACTGCCAGAAGCCGACGAGCTAGGCCGCGGCCGGCGCCGCGAACTGTGCGTGATAGAGCGTGTGGTACGCGCCACCCGAGGCGAGCAACTGCTCGTGCGTGCCCTGCTCGACGATCTTGCCGTGCTCCATCACCAGGATGAGATCGGCGTCGCGGATCGTCGAGAGTCGGTGCGCGATGACGAAGCTCGTGCGTCGCTCGCGCAGCGTCGCCATCGCGCGCTGGACCAGCACCTCGGTGCGCGTGTCGACCGACGACGTCGCCTCGTCGAGGATCAGGATCGCCGGATCCGCGAGGAACGCGCGCGCGATAGTGATCAGCTGCTTTTCGCCGGCCGATACGTTCGAGCTCTCCTCGTCGATCACGGTATCGTAGCCGCCCGGCAGCGCGCGCACGAACCGGTCGACGTATGTCGCCTTCGCGGCCGCGAGCATGTCGGCCTCGGTCGCGGTCGGATGGCCGTACATGATGTTGTCGCGGATCGTGCCACCGAACAGCCAGGTGTCCTGCAGCACCATGCCGAGCTGCCCGCGGACGTCTCGGCGCGGCACCGACGCGATATCGATGCCGTCGATCCGGATGGCGCCGCTCTCGAGATCGTAGAACCGCATCAGTAGATTTACGAGCGTGGTCTTGCCCGCGCCGGTCGGCCCGACGATCGCGACGGTCTGGCCGGGCTGCGCGACCAGCGACAGGTGCTCGATCAGCGCCACGTCGGCCTTGTAGCGGAAGCTGACGTCATCGAACCGGACCTCGCCGCGCGGCGCGGCCGGCAGCTCCGCGGCGCTGCGATCGAGCGACTGATCGGGCTCGTCGAGGAGCTCGAACACGCGCTCTGCCGACGCCACGCCCGACTGCAGGACGTTCGCGACCTGCGCGAGCTGCGACAGGTTCTGAGTGAACTGGCGCGAGTACTGAATGAACGCCTGCACGCTGCCGAGCAGCATCGCGCCCGATGCGACGCGCAGGCCGCCGACCACGGCGATCGCGACGTAGTTGAGGTTCCCGACGAACGTGATCGCGGGCATGATCAGGCTCGAGATGAACTGCGCACTGAAGCCGGCGTCGAACAGCTCGTCGTTCTTCGCGCGGAACCGCTCCTCGACCTGGCGGCGCCGGCCGAACACCTTGACGAGCGCGTGGCCGGTGAACGCCTCCTCGATCTGACCATTCAGCGCGCCGACGTGCTTCCACTGCGCGGCGAAGCCCTTCTGAGCGCGCTTGCCGATCTTCGCGGTGAGCACGACCGACAGCGGCACCGTGACGAGCGCGATGACCGCGAGCAGCGGCGAGATCACGACGAGCATCACGAGCACGCCGAGCGCCGTCATCGTCGCCGTCATGATCTGGCTCATCGTCTGCTGCACGCCCATCGCGACGTTCTCGATGTCGTTGGTGACGCGCGAGAGCACCTCGCCGCGGGGCTGGCGATCGAAGTACTCGAGCGGCACGCGCATCAGCTTCGCGTCGACGTCGGCGCGCAGCCGGTTGACGACGCGCTGCACGAGGTGGTTGAGGATGTAGCCTTGCAGCCACATGAACACGACGGCGCCGACGTAGAGCGCCATCACGAGCGCGAGCACGCCGGCGAGCTCGCCGAAGTCGATGCCCTGCCCAGCCCGCACGTGCATCGCCTGCGCGAGGTTGGTGGGGTTCGTGCCGGCGGGGCGCGAGCCGAGGAAGCCTTTGAAGATGATGTCGGTGGCCCGCCCGAGGATCTTCGGGCCCGACACCGTGAACGCGACCGCGATCGTGCAGCACGCGAGCACCGCGAGCACGAGCCCGCGCTGCGGCGCGAGCAGGTCGAGCAGCCGGCGCGCCGAGCCCTTGAAGTTCTTCGCTTTCTGCGGCGGGCCCATCATCCCGCCCATCGGACCGCGCATCGCGGGGCCGGCCGGGCGTTGCGCGGGAGGCGGGGAACGGTCCGTGCTCACGCCGCCGCCTCTTCCTGCTCGGTCTGCGATTCGACGATCTCCGCATACGGCGGACACGTCGCGACGAGCTGTGCATGCGTGCCCTTGCCGACGAGCTTGCCGGCGTCGAGGACCAGGATCTGATGTGCGTGGCGGATGCTCGCGACCCGCTGCGCGACGAGGATCACGGTCGCCTTCGCGAGCCGCGGTGCGATCGCCGCACGCAGCCTCGCCTCGGTCGCGAGGTCGAGCGCCGAGAACGAGTCGTCGAACAGGAACACGGCCGGCTCGCGCAGCAACGCGCGCGCGATCGCAAGCCGCTGGCGCTGGCCGCCGGAGACGTTGGTGCCTCCCTGCGCGATCGGCGCCTCCAGCTGCTGTGGCATCGCGCGCACGAAGTCCGCGCCCTGCGCGAGCTCGAGCGCCGCCCACAGCTCGTCGTCGGTCGCGTCGGGGTTGCCGAACCGGAGGTTCGACGCGACGGTGCCCGTGAACAGGTACGACCGCTGAGGCACCATGCCGATCCGCGCCCACAGCTCCTCGGGCTCGCGCTGGCGGACGTCGACGCCGTCGACGAGCACGGTGCCGGCCGTCGCGTCGGAGAGCCGCGGTACGAGGTCGAGCATCGTGGTCTTGCCGGCGCCAGTCGAGCCAATGATCGCGGTGACCTCGCCCGGCCTGGCGACGAACGAGATGTCGGCGATCACCGGTGCAGTCGCGCCCGGATAGCGGAACTCGACGCCGCGCAGCTCGACCAAGCCCGTGAGCGCGCCGGGCACGACCGGCGCGGCCGGCGGCGCGATCTCCGGCGCGGTGTCGAGCACCTGGACGATGCGCTCGGCGCACACCGCGGCGCGCGGGATCATGATCGACATGAACGACGCCATCATCACGCCCACGAGGATCTGCATCAGGTAGCCGAGGTACGCCGTGAGCGCGCCGATCTCGAGCGACCCGTCGGCGATCCGGCGACTGCCGAACCACAACAGCGCGACGCTCGACGCGTTGAACACGAGCGTCACGGTCGGCCACATCAGCGCCTGGAGCTTGCCGACCTGCAATGCGGTCGCCGTGAGGTCGTCGTTCGCGCCTGCAAATCGCGCGGCCTCCTCCGGCTCGCGCACGAAGGCCCGCACGACCCGCATGCCGGTGATCTGCTCGCGCAGCACGCGGTTCAAAGTGTCGATCTTCGGTTGCATGATCCGGAACTTCGGGATCATCCGGCCGATGATGAGGCCAATGCTGCCGGCCATCGCCGGGATGCACACGAGCAGGAGCTTCGACAGCCCGAGGTTCTCGCGCAGCGCCATCACGATCCCGCCGACGCACATGATCGGCGCCATCATGAGCATCGTCATGGTCATGAGCACGAGCATCTGCACCTGCTGGACATCGTTCGTCGTGCGCGTGATCAGCGACGGCGCGCCGAACTTGCCGACCTCGCGCGCCGACAGCTTGCCGACGTGATGGAAGATCCCGCCGCGCAGGTCGCGGCCGTAGGCCATCGCGACGCGTGCGCCGATGTACACCGCGCAGAACGCGCACGCGATCTGGCCTGCCGCGATTGCGAGCATCATCCCGCCGCGCACGAGCACGTACGTCGTGTCGCCGGTCGCGACGCCCTTGTCGATGATGTGCCCGTTGATGCTCGGCAGGTACAGCGACGCGATCGTGCTGCCGAGCTGGAGCAGCACGACCAGCCCGATCTGCGCGTGAAATGGGGCCAGATAGGTACGGAGCAAGCGCCAGAGCATCAGGTCTCCTCGTCGCGCGCGCGGATGCCGTCGAGCAGCAGCGTCACGATCTCGTGCGGGGTCATCGGTAGGTCGGTGAGCCGCGGATGAGTGCCCGCAAACGCGATTGCGCGCAGGAACCTCGCCGCTTCCTGGGGCGCACAGCGGATCTCGTCGCGGTGGGGCTCGAACAGCTTCGCGAGCGCGGCGCGCAGCCGCGAGTCGTCCATCTGCGCCGGTGGTGGCCGGCGCGCCTCGGGCGGCGCCGCGAGGCCGAGCATCGAGAACAGCTGCCAGATCTCGCCGACGCGGCGCTGCAGCATCTCGACCGCCGTGATGAGCTTGTCTCGCAGCGGCAGCCCGGGATCGATCCGCGCGACCTCGGCCTCGCCCGCGGTCGGATCGAACACGCTCGCGACCGTCGCGCTGATCAGCGCCTCCTTGTCAGGAAACACGCGGAACAGCGTGCCCTCCGCGACCCCCGCGGCAAGCGCGATCTGCGACGTCGTGACCTCGCGCCCGTACATGCGCAGGAGCGGCAATGTCGCCGCGATGATGCTCGCGCGCCGCGCATCGGGAGACAGAGGAGCCGCGCGAACCATGAGGTGTATTTAACTGAGTGAGCGCTCACTCGCAAGTGCCATGCACGTAAGATCGCGCATCTCCACGAGATTAGGGGATTGGGTCCCGGAGGCGCGGTAAGAGGACTCAGCGAGGCGTCAGGCGCTTCGCGATCAGGTTCCTGAGTCGCGCGAACGGGGGGAAACGGGCCGGCACCTGCTCAGGCCATAGATCGTGATGGGCTTCGATATGTGGGCGCGAACTGGGACGTTCCGAGCGCGATACCGCGCACGTCGAACCTGCGCGACTTCCTGCCGGAAGCCACGCCTTGAAATGACCGGCCCCAGCCGAACTGGGTCGCCTGATGTCACCATCAAGCTCGAGGTCATCCCTCCACTTGCGGGAGCCGTCAACCTACCGTTGCCGTCGGAGGGACGCCTCGATCGCTTCGCGCCTCGTATGTCCGGCGCTGAAGGGCTCTATCGTTTAGCCACACGGGGCATGCTCGAACGAGCCTTCCATCTGGTGGCGCTGACCGCGTACAATGCCTTGTGACTATGGCCGATTATCCGCCTTTCATGAACGCCTACGGTCTGATCCCCAAGATCTTGAACAAGATGAAGGAAGCAAAGACGCCTGCTCACTTCACACAAGATTTTCTTGGAGAGACGCTGGGGTTTCCCGGTGGCAGCGCCAGAGCGTTTATCCCATTGTCGAAACGATTGGGGCTGGTTGGAAGCGACGGAACACGACCTTTGGCGAACTCGGCGACATTGTACGTGCAAACTGGCAACGATTCAGCGACACATTCAACATTGAAAAGGCCTTCTCGAAGGTTATGACAAATCTCAACCTGTTGCGGGCACCGATCGCTCACTGTTCAGCCCTCGCCGAAGATGAGGTGGTGAGATTGCGCCTGACGCTCGCGGACTGGTTTAGGCTAATGGAGTAGACGACGGTGGCTAACAAATCGTGCAGACGGACAATCCCCTCGGGCGTCCAGTTCCATGGTTCGCTGACCGCAGATCGATAGGTCCTTAGCACAATAGGGCGGGTGATCGGTTGCTGCCGTTCGGGTTCCTAGTGGATGGTACGCCCGTGTCCGTGCAGACGCGGAACTAAAACCCGACTCGCAGCATGGCGCATACGCGTTCAGCAGGCGGCCCAAGTGGCGTGGCCGAGCAATACCTTGCATCTGCGCGATGAGGTACTGCGCCCGGCACTCACCGACTTCCCGCTCATCAGCCGACGGGGCGGCGACCTCGAGCGAGGTCGGACCCGAACTGGCTAGTCTGATGACCATCCTGATGGAAGTAAACGCTTGCCCGCAATCTTTTCGACGCCCGCACCAATGTCTTTTCTTATCTTATAGATATGTACAAAGTCACGGCTAGGTAGTCTCCTCCAATTGGTCAAAAGAAATCGACTCAACGCAATTGTTCCGAGTTCATCGATTCCAGCACAGACGAAGGAGATTCGCTTCTCACTTGTGGACCGAGCTAAGATCCCGTAGTCAATTTGACTCGAAGACTTGTATTCCCCCTCATGCACCCAGCTTCGAAGAGATGTTGTTGAAAATGACAGGTTCAAGTCCTTCGGGAGTTGCATAAGTACCGTCTGCGTTACGCTGTTTGACGTTGAACTTCCCAGGCAGATGACTGGGCCATCAACGGCATCTTGAATATTCTCGTCACCAACCAGGTTGACCCGGTGTTCGACGATGCGATTGATGTACGTGGCCAGCTGAATCGCCTCGGCAGCTGTTCCTACGTCGGTCAGGGGATATACGATTGCCCCAATCAGTTCTCGCCGCTGCCTCTTGTCGCCATCGTGTTTGTAGTATCGAAGGTTAGCATCGCCGGCAAACTGATTGTACTTACTCTTGTTCCAGTAAGAGCCGATTGCAATATTGATTGGGGATCCGTTGTTCAGTCCAAAGAACTGCTCTACCCTATGTTGATGGAAATACATAACAACAAGCTGAGCAGCGGCGCCCAAAGAGGCGAGAACAGTCGAATACACGAAGAAGGTCCAGTGTCTTATGTCGAATCCGGCCACTATCGCCGTACTTAACCCAAACATGGTGAGAAACGAGGTCGTAGTCAGCGTAATCCATTTCTTACCCATACAATGCGCGCCCCCGAGCCGGGTGATCGTTGATTCCGCGTACCTTATCTTCATCAGTTCAGCAAGTCCAACGACGCCTCCCGAGCAGTGCAAGTGTCCTTCGGGAAAGTGTGACCCACGCTGGTTGCTACGTGGGCTCCGCTGTGGGAGCCTCACTTTTTGCGTCACGCTTGCCAGCAGTTCTTCGAACCTTGCAGCGTCGATGCACATTGCGGTCGTCGTCGCGTCGGTGCTGCCGGCACGTGAATCGAGCCGCCATCCATTTTCGCAAGAACTGCCTGCGCCGCTCCATGAAAACCGGTGGCTCCCGCTTCGATCTCGCCCTCTAGGCGCCGGTACTTCTGTTTCCCAGCCAGCGAAGCGAGGAGCTCGATCGCGCGCTGCTCGAAGCCGGAGCATCCTTAGCGTACTTGCTAACAATTAGCCTACAGGCTAATTGTTAGCGTGTGCCGTTGGACCTCGCCGAGATCGAAGCGGTGTTCTTCGCGCTCAGTCACGAAGCGCGCCGGCACATCGTCATGCTCCTCGGCCACTCCGGCGGCGAGCTGCCGAGCGGCTATCTCGCGGAACGCTTCCAGCACAGCTGGCCCACGACCACGCGCCATCTCAAAGTTCTCGAAGACGCCGGACTCGTGCATGTCACGCGTCAAGGCCGCGGCAGTCACTACCGTCTCGATCGCGAGCGAGTGCAACGCGTGCTCGGCGATTGGCTCGCGCGTCTCGACGCGCCGACACCGACGAAGACGTGGGCACCGAGCGGTCCTCGCACGACCGCCGAGCTTGGTCGACCACAAGTGTCCAAACACCAACCCCAGAAAGACAAACGAAAATGACCGATACCCCGAAGCTGTTCCGGGTCACCGTCGAGGTGGCGAACCTCGACGAAGCCGCCACGTTCTACGCCGAGCTGTTCAACACCGGCGGCAAGCGCCATCCCGGCGCGCGTCACTACTTCGATTGCGGCGGCGTGATCCTCGCCGTCCTCGACGTCTCGCAAGGCGGTATGACCCCGACGCCCGGTCTGAAGTCGCTCTACTTCGCCGTGAAGGATCTCGATGCGGTGCACGCGCGCGCGACGAACCTCAAGGCACTCGCGCCATACAAGGTGCACGGACAACCGGCCGGCGAGCCGATCAAGCGTCCCTGGGGCGAGCGCTCGTTCTACGTCGTCGACAAATGGGGCAATGACCTCTGCTTCGTCGAAGAAGGCACGCTCTACACCTAGCTGTCGCGTTGAGCTGACCTTCGCCGGGTGGTCATGATTCGTGGCGAGATACGCTCACTTTGAGACGATCGGACACGACGTAGAAGCACGGGACGACGAGCAGGCTCAGCACCGTGGACACGGTGAGCCCGCCGAGCACGACGGCCGCCATCGGGCTGCGCGTCTCGGTGCCGGGTCCGAGGCCGAGGATCGCCGGCACCGCGGACATCATGATCGCCACCGTCGTCATCAAGATCGGCCGCAGGCGCAAGGGTCCCGCCTTGTGCATGGCGTCGCGCGCGCCGAGATGATCGACCTCGCGGACACGGTTGGCGTACTCGACGAGCAAGATCGAGTTCTTCTTCACGATGCCCATGAGCAGGAGCACGCCAATCATGCTGAAGATGTTCAGCGTCTTGCCGCTGACGAACAGGCCGAGCGCCGCGCCCGACAGCGCCAGCGGCAGGATGGTCAGTACCGTCACCGGGTGCAGGAACGAGTTGAACTGGCTCCCGAGCACCATGTATGCGACCAGGATGCCGATGGCGAGCGCAAAGAAGAGCCCGCTCGTCGTCTCGGTGAGCTGCGACGCCTGACCGCTGGCGACGACGTGATAGCCGAGCGGCAGGTCCCTCGCCAGCGTGTCGACGTAGGCCATCGCCTCGCTTTGCGAGTGGCCGGGCGCAACGTTGCCGGTGATGCCGATGGCGCGCTCGCGATCGAGCCGGTTGATCGACTGCAGCGATGCCGCCTCGGTCGTCGTCACGACCAGCGACATTGGCACGGTGTCGCCGGTCTGCGTGCGCATGCGGATCTCGCCGAGATCCTCGGGGCGCGTGCGCTGCGTGGCCATCAACCGCATCCGCATATCGACTCGGCGGCCATCGACGGAGAACTTGCCGACGACATTGCCGCCGATGAGCGTCGACACAGCGTTGCCGAGGTCGGCCATGCTGATGCCGAGATCGCTCGCGCGCCGCCGGTCGGGCGTCATCTGCACTTCGGGGGCGCCGATCTGGTAGTCGGTCGATAGATCGGTCGTGACGCCGCTCGTGGCGAGCTCGTCTTTCAGCTTCATCGCGCTCTTCACCAGCGTGTCCCAGTCCGGGCCGCGCACCGTGAAGTCGACGGGGAAGCCCTTGGAGACGCCGAAGCCCTGTTGCGACGGATCCTGGACCGACGCGCGAATGCCGGCGATCCGCGACAGCTGCTTGCGCAGGTCCTGCGACAGCGCCTGCGCCGAGAGGCTGCGCTGCTTGGGCGGCACCAGCGTCAGCGTCATCGAGCCCGTCGTCCCGGACAGCGTCGACAGAACGCGCGCGACCTCCGGGCGCTTCGCTAGAATCTGCTCGGCGCGATCGATGAGCGGCTTGGCGGCGGCGACGCTCGTGCCGGTCTCCGTCTGGATGCGCACCACGAGCTGGCTCTGATCCTGCGACGGGATGAACTCGGTCTTGATGAACGGCACGACTGCCATCGAGCCGGCGAGCAGCAGCACCGCGGCGGCGAGCACCGTCCACGGGCGCCCCAGGCAGACGGAGAGAGCGCGCGCGTAGGCGTGTTCGAGCTTCACGAAGGCGGCGTCGACGGCGCGGCCGACGCGACTGCGCCCCTCTCGCGACGTCGTCAGGATTTGGGCGCAGCGCGCGGGCGCCAGCGTCACCGCCTCGAAGTAGGAGAGCAGCACCGCGATCGACAGCGTGATGCCGAACTGGAAGAAGAAGCGCCCGATGATCCCCTTCATGAAGATGACGGGCAGAAAGATGGCGATGACCGCCAGGGTTGCGGCCAGCGCCGCGGTCGTGATCTCCTTGGTCCCGTCGAGCGCGGCCCGCTCCTTCGGCTTGCCCATCTCCGCGTGGCGATAGATGTTCTCCATCACCATGACGGCGTCGTCGACGACGAGGCCGACGGCCAGCGACAGGCCCAAAAGGGTGAAGGTGTTGAGCGTGAAGCCGATGAAGTAGATGACCGCGACCGTGCCGAGGAGCGACATCGGGATCGCGAGCACCACGTTGAGCGTCGACGACAGCGACCCGAGGAAGAGCCAGCAGACCAGCGCTGTCAACACCAGCGCCAGCCCGAGCTCGAGCTCGATCTCGTTCACCGACTCCTCGATGAACACCGTGGTGTCGGCGAGCACCTCGACCTTCATCCCCTGCGGGACGTTGCGCTGGATCTCCGCGACCTTGGCGCGGATCGCCTTGGCGACGGCGACGGCGTTGGTTCCGCGCTGCTTCAAGATGCCGAGCGCCTGCAGCGGCTGGCCGTCGAGCTGCGCCAGGTTCGTGACGTCCTGGAAGCCGTCCTCGACGAGAGCTACGTCCTCGAGGTGGACGGGCGTGTCGTTGACCTTGCGCACGACCAGCTTCTTGAGCGCGTCGAGATCGAGCGCCTCCCCGAGCAGGCGCACGTTGAGCTGGCGTTGGCTCGTGTCCAGCGTGCCGCCCGGCAGCTCGACGTGCTGCTTCTGGATCGAGCCGATGATGTCGGTGACGACAACTCCGCGCTCGTTCATCTTGTCGGTGTCGAGCCAGATGCGGATGTTGCGATCAACGTAGCCGTTGAGGGTGATCTGGCCGACGCCGCCGACCGTCTGCAACTTCTCCTGCACCTGATACTTGGCGACGTCCGAGAGCATCTGGCGCGCGAACGGGCCGTAGACGCCGACGGTGACGATGGGCGTGTCGTCAGGGTTCGACTTCGACACTGTCGCGGCCGGCACGTCGGCGGGCAGCGAACGCTGCGTCTGCGCCACCTTGGCCTGCACGTCCTGCAGCGCCAGATCGACGTTGCGGGACAGATCGAACGTGCAGGTGATGCGCGCCGATCCCTGTCGCGCTTGCGCCTGCATCGTCTGCACGCCCTCGACCTGAGCCAGCGACTCCTCGATCGGCTCCAGGACTTCGCGCTCGATCGCCGACGGCGAGGCGCCCGGCCAAGACAGGCTGACGGTCACGTTCGGATAGTCGACGTCGGGATACTGGCTGATGCCGAGACGCGTGACCGAGATGAGGCCGAACAGGATCATCGACGCCATCAACATCCATGCGAAGACGGGGTTGCGGATGGAGACGTCGGTGAGGCTCACCGCTCGGCACCCGCCGGTGCCGCAAGCTTGCTGGCGGGGCGGCCGTGCTTGACGCCGCTCGGCGCCGACACGGGTTTCGAGGCGTCGTCGGGCGGTGGCGCCGCGCCGCCAGCGTCCGGCGTCGTCGGCGTGGAGACGTTGTTGAGAGACTCGGGGGTGACCTTGTTCGCGTGCACCTTCGAGCCGATCGACAGCGCCTCGGCGCCGCGCACGACCAGCGTATCGCCCGCCTGGAGCCCGGCGCGCACTTCGACCCAACCGTCGCGCGTGCTCATGCCGAGCGTGAGCGGGCGCTCCTTGGCCGTGTCGCCCTCGACGACGTAGGCGACGTAGCCGTGATCGGTCGCGCGCGCGGCGCTGCGCGGGATCAGCGGTGCGTCGCGCTTCGCGCCGAGATCGATGGTGACGTCGCAGAACGATCCGGGGCGGAGCCAGTACTTGTGCTCGTCCGCGGCAACCTCGCCGGTGATCGACACCATGTGCGTCGTCGAGTCAGCGGCGCCGGCGACGAGCGTCAGCTTTGCGTTGAAGGTGCGCTGTGTCTCGCGCATCGTGAAAGTCGCCGTCATGCCCGGCTTGAGTCGGGGGGCGTCGTCCGGCTCGACCTGGAAGTGGAGCAACATCGGATCGTTTCTCAGCAGCGTCGCCATCACGTACCCGGCCTGCACGTACTGTCCGGTCTCCACGGTGCGCGTCTGGATGATGCCGTCGAGCGGCGCCACCACCGACGAGTCGCGCAGGTTGACCTGCGCGGTCCTGAGCGCCTGCGCGGCGACCTCGCTGTCCGCCCTGGCCGTGAGCACCTTGGTCTTGTCACTGGCAATCTCCTCGCCAGGGATGAGACCGGGATGATCCTTGTTCGCGCCTTCGCGGCGCGCCACCATCGCCTCGGAGTCCGCTTGCGTCGCGGACGCCTTGCCGAGCTCCGCCTTGGCCTGGGCGACGGCGAGACTGAAGCGCTCGCCGTCGATGTTGACCAGCGCGGTGCCCTTCTTCACCTGCTGGCCCTCGGCGAAGAGGACGCGATCGACGATACCGGCGACGCGGGCGGTCACCTGCACCCGCTCGAAGGCGTCGATCTGGCCCGGCGCCTGCACGATGTAGTCGACCTTCTTGGCCTCGACCGTGATGACGTCGACGGTGTAGACGAGCGCTTGTCGGCCGCTCTTCGGCGGCGGCGCCGCCGGCTTTGCCGAGCAGGCCGGCAGCAGCAGCGCGAACAGGACGAGCGCCCGTCTCATCTGATCTCGTCGTCGTACGCGCCGGCCTTCGGCAGGTCGTCGGAGACCGGGCCCAGGCCGAGCGCGAAGCGCAGGTTGAGGTAGGCCTGCTCCATGCCGAGGTTAGCGGTGGCGCGCGTGACCTCGGCGTCGTAGCGGGTGGCATTGGCGTCGGTGACCTCGATCGCCTTCGCCAATCCCTGTTGGTACAAGATGGTGGTCTCGTCGGTGTTCTTCTGCGCCGTGACCACTGCCTGCTCGGAGACCTCGAGCACAGCGCGAGCGGCTCGCAGCTGCACCACCGCGATCGCGATGTCAGTCGCCACCGAGCGACGCAGCGCGCGCTCGTCGAGCGACGCGCTGACGGCCTGAGCCAATCGCGTGCGTCGATCGGCGTAACGGATGCCGGCGTCGTAGATCGTCCACGTCAGCGTCAGCGACGCGGACGACGAGCTCGCGATGTCCAGCGGCGCCGGATCGATGGCCTGGCGGAGCGCCGCCTGGAGGCCGAGCGTCGGCATCAGGCGATAGAGCGGCTCGCGCGCGCCTTGAATCAGCGCCTCGGTGTGCTCGTTCGCCGATTTCACGTCGGGGCGGCGATCCTCGGAGCGGCGCGCGATCTCATCGGGGTTCCAGGCGCCGTGGCGCGCGTTGCTGCTCGTGCGCTCGGGCGCGACGAGCGCGCCGGTGACCGGCCGACCGATGAGATAGGCGAGTTGCAGGTAGGCACGCTGCAGGTTGCCCTGCGCAGTTGCCACCTGCGTCTGCGCCGTCGCCACCGCCAGCGAGGCACGCGTGACGTCGTTGGTCGTGGTCAGGTCCGCCTGCGCGCGCGCCGCCGAGTCGTCCATCTCGGCCTGGGCGCGCTCCTGCCGCTGCTGTGCAGCGATCAACAGCTGCTGCGTCGATAGCGCCGTGATGAAGGCGGTCGCCGTGTCGAATGCGAGCAGACGTAAATCCTCGATGGCACCCCAGCGCTCCGATGCGAGCGTGTGCCGCGCCTGAGAATAGAGGGGGAACGCCGACGGGTTCACCAGCGGCTGATTCAAGGTCACGATCCCGTCGCCGGCGAAGTTGCGGCTGCTGCGATCCGCGGTCGACGACCAGGCGCCATTGCCGTTCACCGTCAGCGTCGGCAGGAATGCGCTCCGCGCGCGTTCCACGCCCCCGACCGCCGCCTCGATGCGCGCCGGCGCCTTGAGCGCTCGCTCGTTTCTCGCCAGCGCGAGATCGATCGCCTCCTGCAGCGTCAGCGCTGCCTCATCTGCTCGCGCGTAGGTGGCGACCAGGCCGAAGCCAATCACCGCGGTCGCCAAGCACGAGACCCGCACCATCATTCGTGCGGCGAGAATATCTGCGCGCCGACGCAACCTCAAGCGCGCGGCCAATCACGTCACCGGCGCTCCTCGACGGGGATCTCGACGCGACGACTCTCGGATCCGCCGGTGTCCCACAACACCCCGATTCCTTGCCATAACTGTTAGGGTCGGCGTGACTTTCAGAGTCACCGATGAAGCGTCCGAAACCACCACCGACCACCGAGAACAGCGAGGAGGCTCGCGCCTTCCTGCAGACCCGGTTGGCGTTGTTCTGGAAGGTGCTGTTCTTCTTCAACCTGGCTGGCGGCATCCTCGGCCTCGCCGGAGGAGGGATGGTGAAGCGAGGCCCCGACACGGCGATCACCTTCGTGGGGATCGCTCTATCGGGCACGCTCTGGGTGCTGTGTCGGCGGGGGAAACGGTCGAGCTGGTTCTGTCGGATCGTGGACGCGGGGGGCCTGCTGCTCATCGCGATCGTCGGGACCTTCCTGACCCGCTACATCCTGGTCGCCTTCGTCCGCGAACATTCCGTGGTGACCGTAGAAGGCTCCCTCATGGCCGACGCCTACGTGGTCATGATCGACCTGTTCCCCGCCGCGATGTTCCTCGCGATTCGCGCTGCCCTGATCCCATCGTCCCCTCGTCGCACCATCGTCGTCACCGTCATGGCCGGGATCCCGAAGATCGTGCTGTCCAGCGTCCTGGTTCCGGCCGTGGGTGGAGGACTCGCCTGGCGTGCGGCCCATTCGGGCGTCTCTCCGTGGCTGCAGACGACGTCGATCATGGAGTGGACCATCGCGACCATCACGTGCACCGTCATCTCGCGGGTCATCTATGGCCTTCGGGCCGAGGTCCGCGAGGCGCGCCGGTTCGGACAGTACGTGCTCGAACGGAAGATCGGTGAAGGCGCGATGGGGGTCGTCTATCGCGCTACCCACGCCATGCTCCGTCGGCCGGCGGCGATCAAGCTGCTGCTCAAGGACCGCGCGAATGAGGCTGACCTGGCGCGCTTCGAGCGCGAGGTGCAGCACACGAGCCGCCTCGTCCACCCGAACACGATCTCGATCTTCGACTACGGACGAACCGCCGAGGGCGTCTTCTATTACGTCATGGAGTATCTCGACGGCATCGACCTCCAGCGCCTCGTCGATCAATACGGCCCCGTCGAGCCCGACCGCGCGATCCACATCCTCGCGCAGATCAGCGGCGCGCTCGCCGAGGCCCACGCGCTCGGCCTTATCCACCGCGACATCAAGCCCGCAAACATCGTCCTCACCGAGCGACCCGACGAGCCCGATGTCGTCAAGGTCGTCGACTTCGGTCTCGTGAAGAAGTTCGGAGGGAGCCTGGCCGAATCGATGGCCACCGATGCCATCATCGGCACACCGCTGTACATGGCTCCCGAGGCCATCTCACAGCCCGATACTGTCGACGGACGCTCCGATCTCTATGCGGTGGGCGCCCTCGCATACTTCCTGCTGACGGGGAAGCACGTGTTCCAGGCTGCCACTGTCCTCGAGGTGTGCAGCAAGCACATGCTGGAGACGCCGGTGCCCCCCTCACAGAGGTTGGGGAAGCCCCTTTCCGCAGACCTCGAAGCCCTCGTACTCAGGTGTCTCGCCAAAGATCGCAACGAGCGTCCCGCGACGGCCGCGATGCTGCGAAACGAGCTGCTCGCGTGCGCCGACGCCGGGCGCTATGACCTGGCCGAGGCTCGAGCGTGGTGGCAGGCCTACCGCGCTTCCCAGAAGGACAACCCGAGCGCGATCGACGGTGACGGCTCACGTCCAGCGACGATGGCGATCGATCTGGGCGGCCGGAACACAGAGGCTCTGCGCCCGGCCAGCTGACGACAGTTAGTTGCCGAGGCTCCCGCTAGAAGCTGCCGAAGATAAGGCTGCTGCGAATGATCAAGCTGCTCATGTCCCGGCTGGAAGGGCCCTCGCCGCTGCCGGCGACCGCCAGACGGTAGCCGACCCCGCTGGCGAAGCGCACGTGCTTGGCGACATTGATCTCCAGATTGGCGACGGGCTCGAAGACCAGGAACTGCTTGCTCGCGCACGAGTTGGAGCCGCTGGCGCACCACCGGCCGTTCCCGATGGTCGACTCGACCGTGCCATGGATCAGCTGGTCCGACCGCCAGACGTACTGGAGAAGCAGACCACCGTAGCTTCCGAGGTTTCGAACTTGGCCATCGTCGATCTTCGTGTCCGAGTTGGCCATGCCTTGCGCCGTCAAGCCGACCGCGAAGCGCTTGTTCAGATAGACGCCCCCGCGCAGGCCCGGCGTGTAGCTCACGCGGTCGCCGACGACCGTGGTGCCAAAGGTGGGCGCCAGGAACCAGCCGCTGATCCGCGTACCGCCGGGCGACGTGCCGGCTGTCAAGGTCTCCGGCTCGGACGGAGCGGCGGTGGCAGTCGTCGCCGGTGTTGCGACGACGACCGGCGCAGAGGCGGAAGGCGTGGTTTGCCCGAGAGCGGTTGCGCTCAAGAGAAGAGACAGTGCCGCGCTGACGGTTGCGAGTTTCATGACGTGACTCCTTGATTCGTTGTGAACGGGTCACGAACCCTCTCAGCACGCCCCGTGCCAAGCGTCATGTCTCTACGATCGCGTCAGCGTGAGGCGCGCGTGACTCGCTGCCAGCGCGGCGCCTGGTGTCCCGGCATCGGGTAACCAGACACTGACCGACATTCCGCCGCCGTCGCGACGTGCGAGCCGCAGCCGCCCCAGGTGCAGCTCGACGATCTCTCGCGAGAGCGCCAGACCGAGGCCGCTGCCGGTCGGCTTCGTCGTGAAGAACGGAACGAAGACATTCTCCATGACCTCGTCGGAGATGCCGGGACCGCGATCCAGCACCGAGATCCGACATCCGCCCTCCTCCGCTGTCTCCACGACGACCTTCACCTGATCCTTCGGTCCTCCCACTTCATACGCATTCTTGATGAGGTTGATGAGCACTTGCTGAATCTGAGCGCGGTCGAAGAAGCCGGGCCTGGGGGGCGGCTCCGCGATCTCCAGCTCGGGCCAAAATCCGCGTAGACCGTCGAGGAAGGGACCCCAGGGAACCGAGACAGGCTTCGGCGGAGGAATTTTCGCGAGCTGGGCGTACCCGTCGAGAAAGCCTTGCAGGTGGAGCGTGCGCTCCTGAATCCTATCGAACATCGCCGGGAGCTTGGGTATGTGCTCTGGTCTCTGCAGGATCACCTTTGCGGAGCTCACCAAGGATGCGATCGGGCCGAGCGAATTGTTGATCTCGTGACCGATGATGCGGATGACTTTCTTGAGGCTCTCGACCTCGTGTCGGTTGATCTCCTGCGTGACGCTCCTGACCGCGATCAGTGTCTGGCCACCGTCGAGGTATCGGCGCGACAGGTGAAACGTCTCGCGCCCAGCCGCTCCCTCAACGCTGAACAACTCGTCCCCATCGGAGAGCAGTGCCTGGCGCAACGACGGAGGCGCCCTCTTGATCATCGAAAGGAAGTTCTCTCCTTCGACAGCCATCCCCTCGAAGAAGAGCTCGCGCGCCGATCGATTCGTGAAGATGATACTGCCGGCCTCGCCGAAGAGCACGATCGCCACGGGCGTCGTCTCGACCACGGTGCGTAGCAGACCCTCCCGGCGCTCACCCGTGCTCCGCTGCTCTTCGAGCGCGGCGCTCAACGCGGCGATTCGCTTGGTCGCCCCACCGCGCGACCTCCAGGCCCACACGCCGAAAACGAGCGCGCCTGTCATGGCGACGCTCTCGGCCAGCGCTACGAGATTCGACACGTCCGCCACCGTAGCTGATTCGGCGACGTAGGACCACGTCGGCGCCGAGCGTCGAGTGTTGCGGACACTGCGGACACTGTCCGCGGACGCGCCGCGGGAACCAACCGAGAAAACCGCGGGTCTCTGCCCCTTTGCACGGGCACGGCGGCTGCAAAGGGTCGGCTCGCCTTCCGCCTTCGCAACCAAGGAGCCCGTCATGACCTCTCGTTTCCGAGCTGCTCTCCTCACCGCCGTCGCCTTGCTGGCGACGATGCTCGGCCATCCCGCACATGGGCAAGACGGCGCGCCCGATGGGACGGCCGCGCCGACCGCCAATGCGCTCACGCCGCCCAAGCTGATCACCTTCGTCGACGCGACCTACCCAGCGGCGGCCAAGGCGGCGCGCCTGCAGGCCCAAGTCGATCTCGAGCTGACGATCGACGCGACGGGGAAAGTGACGGAGGTTCGCACAGTCACGCCGGTAGGCAACAGCTTCGACGAGGCGGCTGTCGAGGCCGCGCGCAAGTTCGTCTTCGAGCCGGCGCGCCGCGGAGACCGCGCGATTCCCGCGCGTATCCGGTACCGATACGTGTTCGAGCTGCCCGCCGAAGCGGCTCCGCTGCCAACGAGGGGCGAGCTGGAAGGCCGGGTGCTCGCCCGTGGACAAGACCAGGTCCTCGCGGGAGCGGTCGTCACGCTGCTCTCGGCGGACGGTCGCACCACGCGCTCGGCAGTCGCCGACGTGTCAGGCGGGTTTCGTTTCCTGGAGCTATCCCCAGGACGATTCCGCGTGAGGATCGCCGCGCCGGATCGAGCTCCGCTGGCAGCCGAGGAGGACATCGCCGCGGGCGAGCTCACTTCGGTGACCTACCGCATGGACGTCAACCGAGCGTCGAACGAACCAGCCGCGCTGGAGTTCGGCGCCACCGCCACCGTCGAAGCCCCGCCGCGCGAGGTGACGAAGCGCAGCCTCAGTGGTGAGGAGCTGGTGCGCATGGCCGGAACCCGTGGCGATCCCCTGAGGGCCATCGAATACATGCCCGGCGTCGGACGCTCGGCTCAAGCCGACATCATCATTCGCGGCTCGTCGCCCGCGGACTCCGAGGTGGAGTTCGAGGGCGCCCCCGTGTATCGCCTCTATCACTTCGGCGGTCTGACGAGCTTCGTGCAGCCAAGACTGCTGGACAAGATCGACCTTTACCCGGGCAATTTCTCGGCGCGCTTCGGTCGCAAGATGGGCGGCATCGTCGACGTCGGGCTCCGTGATCCGAAGACCGACGGACTGCACGGTCTCATCGACATCAACATCGTCGACAGCTCGTTCCTCGTCGAGGGGCCCATCGCCCCGAACTGGTCGTTCGCGGTGGCGGCGAAGCGCAGCTACTTCGATCTCTTCATCGACAAGCTCGTGCCGAAGGACACGGCGCAGCTCACGGCCGCGCCCGTGTACTGGGACTACCAGGCGATGGTCGCGTACAAGCCCAGCAGTGCCGATCGGTTTCGCGCCATGGTCTATGGCTCGTACGACGATCTCAAGTTGATCTTGGCTCACCCGGCGGACAGCGACCCGTCGTTGCGCGGAGGCCTGGGCCAGAAGACCGCCTTTCACCGCGCGCAGCTCACCTGGCAGCACAACTACAACGCCGCCATCGAGCACCAGATCGACGTCTCGGCGGGCCCGTTCGTGTTCGACATCAGCGTGGGACCGGACGTGAAACTCGAGGTCCCGGGATACGAAGGCTTCCTGCGATCGGAATGGCGCGCGCGGTTGGCCGACCAGTTCCGGCTGATCGGCGGGCTCGACGTCTCCTACAACTGGTTCGACTTCTCGTTCAAAGGTCCGCCGTCGAGCGAGGTCGACGGAAATCCCAACGCGGCGGGACCTCTCACGGGCCGGCAAGTCGTCGAGCTCCATGACCAGTTCGGTCTTTTTCGACCCGCTGCTTACCTCGAAGCCGTCTGGCAGCCCGCGACGCGGCTGACCCTGGTTCCGGGCGCTCGCGTCGACTACCTCGGCGACGTCAAGCTTTGGACCTTCGATCCCCGGTTCACGGCGCGCCTCCAGCTCACCGCGACCACGACGCTCAAGGGCGGCGTCGGGCTTTTCTCTCAGGCGCCGAGCGGGTCGGAGAGCTTGCCCGTGCTCGGCAATCCGCATCTCCGGCCGGCGCGGGCTCAGCACTACAGCCTCGGCGTCGAGCAGGAGGTCGGCGCGCGATTGAAGCTCACCGCCGAGGGATTCTACAAGCGCCTCGACCACGTGATCGTGAACAGCGCCGTGCCGGGCGAGAATCTGAACAACGACGGCATCGGCCGGATCTACGGAGGCGAGGCGTCGGCGAAGCTCCGCCCGACGGGGAAGTCGAGCGGGTTCCTGTCGTACACCCTGTCGCGCAGCGAGCGTCGCGATCACGCGGACGAGCCATGGCGCCTCTTCAACTGGGATCAGACCCACATCCTGACCATCGCGGGAGCGTATCGCCTCGGCCGCAGCTGGGATCTGTCCGCGACGTTCCGATACGTGACCGGAAACCCCATCACTCCCGCCGTAGGCAGCGTCTACAACGCCAGGACCGACCTCTACACGCCGGTCTACGGCGCCATCAACAGCCAGCGCAGCACGGCCTTCAACCGGCTGGACTTGCGCGTCGAGAAGAGCTGGCAGGTGCGCTCCGGAATCATCGCCGCGTACCTGGACGTGCAGAACGCGCTCAATCGGAAGAACGAAGAGGGCCGAGCCTACAACTACGACTACAGCCAGGTCGGAGTGGTCTCGGGCCTGCCGCTCATTCCCAGCCTCGGCATCCGCGGCGAGCTCTGAAAGGCAACGACAATGACTCCCCAAACCACGAGACCGATCATGACCAACACGATCAAGAACATGCTTCTGCTCGGATTCTGCGGCTTCCTCTTCACCGCGGGATGCAGTCCCACGTTCGACCCGGCGTCTCTCATAGCGAACACGCGCGTCGTCGGAGCCCGGATCGAGGTCGAGGGTGCGCCCGACCGCGCGTCGCCCGTGCCTGGAGAGACGGCGAACGTGACCTGGCTCGTGACGGCGCCAGACGACACGCCGCCACTCGGGTGGACGTTCGCGGTTTGCGCCCCCGGAACCGGCACCAGCTCGCCTGCCTGCCTGGCCGCACCGCTCGCGCGGTTCGACGGCACCGCCTCTCCGCCTCGGATCTCGATTGCGGTTCCTTCCGAACCGGTCCTCGCCGGTGCCACGAGCCTCGCCCTTTATGGTGGGATCTGCGCTGGCGTCGATTCGATGCCAGCGTTCGATTCGCAAAGCGGGTTGGTCAGCTGCACGAACGGCGGCCGTGGCACGACGGTGTCCCTCGTCATGCCCCTCCAGCGGGGAGACGACGCCAACCACAACCCCACCGCGGATCGCGCTTTCACCCTCGACGGCACAGCGTGGCCCGCCCCCACCGCCACTGACGATCCCTGCACGCAGGGGCCGCGCGTCACGGCCGGATCCAAGGACCATGTCATCGGCGACACCACGGAAGGCAGCGACCGCGAGCCTTACACGGTCGTGGTGGGCGATCCGCCCGTGGCGACGGCCGCGCGCGAGGGCCTCCAGATCTCGCAGTTCACCAACGCCGGGAAGTTGAAGAGCCAATTCTCGTTCGTCGACGCGACCGACCAGAACGCGATGACGACCGTCGAGGTCACCTGGGACGCGCCCGAGGCCGCCGAGGTCACGGCAGCCGGAGCGGTGGTGACGTTCACATTCGTCGTCCGCGACGACCGTGGCGGCACCGACTGGACCACCCGCACCCTTTGCGTCACCCCGTAGGTGACCTTCTGACTATAATGTTTGCGCCAGTGAAGGTTCTCATCGTCGACGATCAGGCTGCGGTCCGCGAGTCGCTCCAGGTTTTATTCGAGCTGCACGGGCTCGAGCCACTGGCGGCGGCGACTCCCGACGAGGCGCTGGATCTCGTGGCCAGCGAGGATGTCGGGGTCGTCGTGCAGGACATGAATTTCACCCAGCACGCCACAACGGGTGAAAGCGGCGTCGCGCTCTTCCGCGCGCTCAGGAACCTCGACGCCGACCTGCCGATCGTGGTTCTCACCGCCTTTGGCTCGTTCGAAACCGCGGTCCAGCTCGTCAAGGAGGGGGCCAGCGACTACATGGAGAAGCCCTGGGACGAAGAGAAGCTCATCCGGATCGTGCGGAAGCTGCTTCTCCTTCGCGGCTTGCAGCAGGAGAACATCCGCTTTCGGGCCCAGAGCGCGCGCATGAGGCGAACCCTCGCGGCCCGTTACGATCTCTGCGGCTTGATCTACGCGAGCGCCCAGATGCAGAACGTCGTCAGCCTGGCAGCGACCGTCGCCAGCTCCGACGTGCCGGTCCTCATCACGGGCGCGAACGGCGCGGGCAAAGAGAAGCTCGCCGAGATCGTCCAGGCGAACTCGCGGAGGAAGGATCGTCCCTTCGTCAAGGTCAACGCTGGCGCCCTGCCCGACCAGCTGCTCGAGGCGGAGCTCTTCGGAGCGGAGGCAGGGGCATTCACGGGGGCGACCAAGCTGCGGATGGGCCGCTTCGAGGCCGCTGGCGGCGGGACGCTGTTCCTGGATGAGATCGGCAACTTGTCGGCGCCTGGACAGGCCAAGCTGCTCCGCGTACTCCAGACCGGAGAGTTCGAGCGACTGGGATCGAGCGTCACGCGGAAGGTCGACGTCCGTATCGTGAGCGCGACGAACCTGGACTTGTCGCGCGCGATCGCGAACGGGACGTTCCGCGAAGATCTCTTCTTCCGTCTCAATGTCATCGAGCTTCATGTGCCGCAGCTCGCCGACCGCCCCGACGACATCTTGCCGCTCGCGGAGCACTTCCTCACGACGCTGCCCCGCCAGGACGACGCCGCGGTGCCCAGCCTCGGCGAGCGCGCGCGAGCGGCGCTGTTGCAGTACGAATGGCCCGGCAACGTCAGGGAGCTCCAGAATCGGATCCAGCGAGCGATGCTCCTCTGCGCAGGTAGCCCGATCACGCCGGATCATCTCGGGCTCGGCGAGGAGGACGTGCGGTCGCGCCAGGCCGCTCGGACTGGCGCGCGACCTTCCGCAGCTGGGCCTGTCGCTGCTGCCGATTCGTCGGCCGACGGAACCGGCTCCGCGCCTGCCCACCCCGATCGAGCCGTGATCGAGGAAGTCCTCAAGCGTTCCGGCGGGATCGTGTCGAAAGCGGCGGTGGAGCTGGGCATCTCCCGGCAGGCGTTCTACCGCCGCATGGATCAAGCCGGCATCGTCTTCGAGCGACGGCTCAAGATCCCTCGCTAGAGCCGGGCCGCGCCGCGGACAGTGTCCGCGGACACCGTCGCTGTCCACGCGACCTGCGAGCGCATTCCACCTTCAAAGGGCCGCAAGCGCACGCGTTCTGTGCTTGGCACGCCCGCTGCTATTCCCCGGACCGAACTCCTAACGAAAGGACTCGATCATGGACATTCAGCAGAAGTTGACGGGATTCGCGATGATGGGCGCCACCTGGATCATGTGGCTGCTCGTCGGCCTCTCCGTGGGAGGGGTGGCGGTCGCGCTCGAGCGCGCGATCTATCTCATCGTCACGCGCGAGAACGTACGAAAGCTCAAACAGCAGATCCTGGCGCTGCTGCGGACGGGCGACCTCGACGAGGTACGCGCACGGCTCTCGAGATCGCCCTCGCACGTCGCTGGCATCATCTCCGCGACCCTGGAAGGTCACGGAGACGGCACCGCCTCCGCCGAAGAGCGCATGAACGGGGCGACGCAGCTCGCGAAGCTGCGCATGGAGAAGCGGCTCGCGTTCCTGGGAACGCTCGGCTCGAACGCTCCCTTCATCGGGCTGCTCGGAACCGTCATCGGCATCATCCGCGCGTTCCATCAGCTCAACGACGCCGCCGGCAAGGTGACGTCCGGCCTCATGACCGAGGTGGGCGAGGCGCTCGTCGCGACGGCGATCGGGATCCTCGTGGCGCTGCCGGCGATCGCCTTCTACAACGCGTTCCAGCGGATCATCAGAGCGAGGCTGGCGCGGGCGCAGGCGTTCGGGCACGAGGTGCTGGCATTGCTCAAGGCGGAACATGCGCCGGGCGCGCCGGCCCCGACGCTCTTGCCCCAGGATCGCGCACACAACGGCGTCGCCGCCAACCTCCAGGCGGGAGCGTAGTCATGGCCGCTCAAGCTGCCAACGACGACGAGATGATCACGGGCATCAACGTCACGCCCCTCGTCGACATTACCCTCGTGCTCCTCGTCATCCTCATGGTCACGGCCAGCTACGTCACCTCGCGGGCGATTCCAGTCGAATTGCCGAAGGGCGCGACGGGAGAAGGAACGCCGACCACGTTGACGATCTCGATCGACAAGGACGGAAAGACCTTCCTGGACGCGGAGGCCATCTCCGAAGCCACGCTGAAGGCGAAGATCAAGGCGGTGCACGACGCGGATCCGGAGGCGCGGGCGATCATTGCGGCCGACGGCCGGACGACCCACTCGAACGTCATCCACGTGATCGATCTCTTGAGACGTGAAAACGTGACGAAGTTCGCGATCAACATCGACCCCGAAGAAGTCGCGCGACGCTGACGCGAAGCCGAGCGCAAGGTCACCTGGACAGATCGACGAGGATCCCATCATGAGAAACGGAACCAAAACAGCCTCGTGGGCCGGAGTCGTGCTCGCGAGCCTCGCAATCCACGCGGTCGCCTTCGGGGGCCTCGGGCACGGGGGTCGGGGCGGAGAGCGCGCGCCCCGAAAGCGGATGCCGGCGACGGTCGAGATGACTGTCGCCCCTCCCAAGGCGCCCCCTCCGCCGCTGGCCGAAGCGCGCAGGCCCGCGCCGCCGAAGCCGCGCCTCGCCATGGCGCGGCCCGCGGCAAAGGTCCGCTCGGCGGAGACGCCTCCGCCGGCGGCAGAACCACCGGCCGCCGCCGAGGCGCTTGCCGATTTCACGGGGCAAACGCTGACGAACGACGGACCGGGACCAGGTTGGTCCAGCGCCGTGGGCAACGGCCAGAAGATGAACGGGCCGGTCGGTCGGCCGGGCGCGCGCGTCAGCCACCATATCGTCGAGGGGACACCCGGCGGCACGGGAAGCGGACCGCCCGTCGTGGGACTGGGCGATCTCTCGCGCACCCCGGTCGCGCCGGACCTTGCCTACAAGCTGGCTGCCGCCTACCCGCCAGATGCCCGCGCCAAGGGAATCGAAGGCAAGGCCGTCGTCAAGGCGCGCATCACGCCCGACGGACAAGTGCGTGACCTGGTCGTCATCTCCGAAACGGCTCCCGGCTTCGGCGCCGCCTGCAAGACGACCTTGCGCGCCTCCGAGTGGAGTCCGCCGCTCGACCGGGGCGGGCACGCTGTCTCGACGGTCATCAACTACACGTGTCGTTTCAAAGTCGAATAACGACGCCCGTTATGCACCCGAGCAAGTTCGACGGCGTTGATCGTCGTGCGGTCGGCCGAGAGCGCCACACGCGCCGCGGTCCCCCGCGGTCGCTGCTCACTGGAAGGTGATGTTGGAAACGAACTGATTTATGTTCCAGCTCGCATCCGTGTCGGTTTGACTGGTCACCGGCTTGCCTTGAACCGTGAAGCCGCTGAAGTGAACCCCGTTGACATTAGTGGTGGATGATTTGCCGTGTATGTTGACCAATTGCTTGACGTCGGATGTCAGATTCGTGAAAAACACATCCTTGACGGTTGATGTGTTGGGAGCAGTCCGAAAGGTCGGCGGCCTGTCCTCTTCGATGTCGATCAGATTGCTATCCGCGGCTTCGACCCTGATATTGACGAACATGGTGTTCTGAATGACAGCCGTATCATTGGAGTCGATCGCGATCGCGCGCCCCGCTTTGACGACATCGATATCTTTGAACACCACCCCATCCATCGTGGTCCCGAAGGTCTTCGTGCCGATCTTGCAGCCGCCCGAGTTGCTGTAGAGCACCACCTTTTGATGAACGATGTTCTTCGTGTCGATCCCGCCCTCTTGCTCGGTCTTGGTGGCCATGTTGTCATCGCCGGTATAGAGGAACGCATTGAACAAGCTACCGTTGGTGGACGCGTCAAAGTCCACACCGTCGGTTTGGTTGAAGGTCGTCGACGTAGGCCGGCGATTGATCACTTTGTAGTTTTGAATCGTGACCTGGTCGCTCTTGTAGATGAGCGTGTTCCAGAAAACCGGGTCTCGGACGAGGATTCCATCGATCAGAATCTTGGAGCTCTGGTCGATTCTCACGGCGTTGATCTTGAAGGCCGGCGTGTCATTGCTGCCGGCGGTAATCACTGTCCCGTTGCCGTCGATCACCCCGCGACCCAAGATATTGGCGTTGGTGACGTTGTTCAGATGGACGACCCCGTGGCTGGTGCTTTCGACCGCGGGCGATCCTGTGACGGTGTAATCGGCGGTGCTGGTTGAACCGTCCAGGATCGCGCCCCCAGCGAGATAGAGGGTCATGTTGCTCTTCAGCGAGAGCTCACCGACCTTGTACCTGCCCGGAGGGAAGTAGAGAATATTCTGCGCTGCCCCGGAAGCGGCATTGATTGCGGGTTGAACCTTCGACGTCACCAGCGTCGCACCCGTGTTGTCCACGCCATAGTCCGCAATGTTCTTCACATTGGCATCACCCAGTCGAGGCGGAGCCGCTTCTTGGTCGTCGATGAGAATGAACAGCAGCTCCTTGGCGTCGACCTGGAGGATCAAATAGTTGGGGCCGCTGGTGAACGTGATGGCGTTGCCGCTCTTGGTCGTGGCAATGTTTCTGCTCTTGGGGCTCAACGTATAGGAGGAAAAACTCTCACTGAGGGTGACCGAGATTGTCGCCGTGCATCCGCTCGCCAGCCCGAAGTACGCGTAGTGCACCTGCATCTCCGGCGAGAACCTGGTCAACTTCTCCACGAACTGTGACGTGCCGTTGGCTGTCACCGTGTAGAGCGGGCTTTTCACCGCATTCGGTAAGGTTGGAAAGGTTATGACGGCAGCACTCGAGGAACAGTCCACGGTTGTCGGAGAGCCGCCACCGCCACCGGCACCTCCAGTTCCTGCACCTCCGCCTCCGGCCGTGCCGCCGATGCCTCCGCCAGAGCCGCCGGGGTTACCCGTGCCCGCTGCACCTCCCGCAGCAGACGTCGTACCGCCAGTTCCGCTCGTGCTGCCGCCGGCCCCGGTGTTGCTGCTGCCGCCGCTCGCGCCAGCTCCGGCCGTGCCGGCGTTCCCGCCCGTGTGCGTAGTGGCGCCGCCATTTCCCCCACTGCCTCCAGCGCCGGACCCAGAAGAGCACCCGACCCCGCCTGCGACGCAAATCGCCGCGGCAAGACCGAATGACACAACCAATGAATCTCTCATCTTCGCTCCTTGAACCGCGGTCGTTGAGCTGGAGAGCCGCCTCCAGGGAATTCCCGGGTGGGGCGAATTGGATCACGATCCACGAGGGCTCGCGTCAATAGTGAGCCACGCTCGCGGCGGCGTTTTGCGGCACCCGCTACTTGCCGACGAACGTCGTGACGGTCGTTGCGGCGAGTGTGGCCGTGAAGCTACCGCCGCTCACGGTCACCGCAGCCTTGGACGCCAGGTTATCGGTCGCCGACGTCACCCACGGCGTCATTGAGGCTGGCGCCGTCCCGCCAGAAATGGCGATCGGCACACTGACCGACGAGGTGCCGCGGTTGATGGCCACGACCGCGACCGTGCCGTCCGTTCCCTTGTAGGCCGAGAGAAGAACGCCCGCGGGAACGGCTCCCCCGATGTCCACCCGGCTGTAGCCGGGTCGCACGAACTTGCTGTAGTTCCCGAGCACGTAGTGGCGTTTGGTGTCGTTCCCGTTCTTGAGGATCAAACCCTCGTTGTCGTCGGTGTTGTTCGCCTGGTACCACCACCAGAGCCAGGCCGACACCTGTCCGTTGACCAGGGCGTCGTGAATCCACCCTCCGACCACGACGCCGTTGTTGATGTCCGTGCTCGGGCCCTGTTCCGCCCACCACTTCACACCGGACATCTCGGTTTGCCAGACCGGCTTCTTGGCCGGAACGTCGCTCGGCCACGGCTGCGCGGCCTGCGAGTCGTACTCGTGCACGCCCAGAATGTCGAAGGCCGCCCACGCGGCCGAATCCTTGTAGAGATAGTGTCCGTAATCGTATCCGCCCCCCGTCGCGCAGGCGGCACTGGCCGGCGGGAACCCGCATTTGAGCGGGTCCGAGCTGTTGCGGCCGGACGGCACCGAGCAGCAGGCCGACGTGTTGGACCAGGTGTGGTTCCACTCCGAGGCTTCCGGCGCCATGACCTTGATCCCCGCCGCCTGGAGCATCGGTCCCACCACCTTGACGAAGGTCACCATCTCGTTGGCCGTATACAGCGTCGTCGGGTAGTTTCCGTTGCACGGCTCGCTCGCGCCGCACGAGGCAAAATCAGGCTCGTTCGCAATCGACATGGCATAAAGGCCCTGGCTGACCGCGAAGTTCTTTATCGAGGTTGCCCACGACGTGTAACAGCTCATGAGCACGTGTCCGCCGTTATTGTCAGGGTTGGCGGAGTCGAGTGGGGTCTGGCCCGACTTGCAGGCGGCACCAGGCGGGCTCCATGTCGACCCGATAATCTTGGTGGCGCCGGCGTTCTTCGCCATCGTGATGTCGCCGGGAATGTTGGCGCTGATCGGCATGCCGTTCGACCCCATGCCGACACGCAGGATGGTGAGGCCAATCCCGTTGGTCGCGCTGAAGAGCGCGGTCGCCTGCGCGGATGTCATCGCGGGCGCCCAGGAATCGTTGATGCCGAACCCGTCGATCGTTTGCTCGATCTTGTCGAGCTGCACCGTGACGGCGCCCGAGCTCCCGGCTGCCCCGCCGCCCACGCCACCCGGGGCAGCTCCGCCGGTCCCGGCGCCACCCGCGCCGACCCCGGCCGCGCCGCTGCCGCCGCTGCCGACACCGCCGCCGGTGCCGACCACGCCGCCGGTGCCGACCACGCCACCGCTACTGCCGCCGCTGCTCGAGCCCGCCGTCCCACCATTTCCGCCGCCACTCGTTCCGCCCGAGCTTCCCGAGCTCGGTGAGCCGCCCGAGCCGGTACGCTGGCCGCTGGAGCTACTTGCGCCGCAACCCAACAAGGCGCCGCCGCCCCAGGAAGAAATGAAGAGAACGGTCACCAGAGCTGCGTCACGAAGCCTTGGGTTGCCCAAGTGGACCTCCGATCGATTGTGCGAGGCCATTACGGCACGTAGTTGACGGTCGCCCAGCCGTTGGCGGGCATCGAGAACTGCAGTTTCTTGCCGCCGATGGCGACAATGGATGTCTTGGCAGCGCCGGAGTTGTAAATGACTGCGACGATCGAGCCGTCGGGGTTCTTGAAGGCGACCGCGTCGCCGCCGGTGGTGGCAACGACCTGGGCGCCCGGGACGACGAACTGGCCGAAGTGTCGGAAGACGTAGAAGGCCGGCGTGAGGATCAGCGTCTTCGAGGACGTGTTCACCACCAGCAGCGAGTCCTGCGACCATTGCCGGACCATGTCGTTCCCCTTGCCGACCGTGTCGAGCACCATGTTCCAGGCGTTGTAGGCGGTGACGCCCCCCTTGGTGATCGCGTTGCGGATGTAGTCCCAGGTTTCGACGCCATAGGCCTGGTCGTTGGGCGCTGGTTCCACGTACGTCCCGAAGGGCTGGCCGGTCCCCGAGTTGGTCCCCGTCGGGTTCCATGGGTAGTTGCCGCACTTGTGCTCCGTCGCCCAGACCGGGAGGCTGCCCGTCATGAAGTTCGACTTGCTGACGCCGCTGACCAGGCCCTCGTAGATGTCCAACATGCTCCACTGCAGACCCATGACCTTGACGAGGCTCTTCGCGGTCGCGTCGGCCATCACGGCTTGGACGACCAACAGGTCCTTGCTGGTGGTGCCGTTGTCGCCGTTGGACATCGTGCCGAGCATGATCTTCGTGCTCAGGTTCGCTGTGCTGAGCGCGGGAGCGAGATACGTCCCGATGAACTTCGTGTAGAGCGCCGGGGTCCAGAGCGTCGATGGGTAGCCCTGGGGATAGTTAGGCTCGTTCTGGGGGGCGAGCGTATCAATCGCTATCTTCGGATTGAGCGCGCCGTACGCCTGGATCCACTTCACGAAGTATTGCGCGAGCGCTTTCAGGTTCGCGTCGATGTCCTGCATGCAGCCGCCGTCGAAAGCGCTCGTGTCGGTTTTCCCGCTCGCCGTTACGTTGCCGCACGAGACGCCGGCGACGGTGCCGGTCCTCGTCTTCATCCAGGTCGGCGGCGTCCACGGGCTCGCCCAGAAACGCATGTTCGGGTTGACCTTGATTGCCGCCGTGACGAACGGGATGAGGTACATCATGTCCCGGCTGATCGAGAAGCTACTCAGGCTGGTGTCGTTCGCGGTCTCGTCCTCGGTGTAGCGCTGGAGGGCGTAGTCGCTGGCGCCGATCGGGATGCGGCCCATGGTGAAGTGGGCGCCGTTGACGCCGAACAGGAGCTGGATGGCGTTGTCCCGGTCGCTCTGACTGAGCATCGATAGGTAGCTCCAGCCCATCTCGTTGAAGGCGCCGCCGAAGCCCTCCCAGGTCTGGGCCGTCTGGCTGTCGTTCACGGTCACGTCCGCCGTGCCGGTGTTGACCGCGGTCCAGGTCGCGCTGGTGTTCCAGTAAGCTCCCTGCGCGGAGGTGACCAGGGCCGGCTGGGTCTGGGGCCCCGTCCCACCGCCGCTCCCGCCGACCGTGGTGCTGCCGCCGGTGCCGCCGCTTCCGGCACCGCCGCTTCCGCTTCCGCTACCGCCGCTTCCGGAGCTGCCGCCCGCGCTGCCTCCGCCCACGAAGCGCCATTGGTGCAACTCTGTCCCGCGAGGCATACCGCGCAACTCGAGCCGCAGTGGGCCGAGTCGGTGTTGGAGCTGCACGTGCCGTCACCGCACTTCGTGCTGTTCGACTGGCAGGACGACACGCACTGGCCGTTGTCGCAAACGTCCCCGCTCGGACACACCGTGCAGGTCGAGCCGCAGTGGGCGGTGTTCGACGAGACGCACGCGCTATTGCACGCGACCAGTCCGCCAGCGCACCCGCACACGCCGGCCTGGCAGGTGGCCCCCGTGCCGCACGCGATCCCGCACGCGCCGCAGTTCTGGCCGTCGCTCATGACGTCGACGCAAGCGCCCTTGCACTCGTCCTGGCCGGAGTTGCAAGTCGCGGAGTGCCCGCCTCCTTCCTTCGTACAGCCGACGGCGAGGAACGACACAACAAGCGCGATGACCGATCGCTGCACTGTCTTCATTTGCTGTGGCAATTCCCGGCATGAACCAACTCGATCTCTTGAAAAAAGATCGCTCTACCGTGATCGGCCTTCGTTTGTCGGGAATTAGTAGGTAAGTGCGGCGAGCAGTGGGCGCCGCGGCTTCAAACCGGGCCGAGTGATTCACAGCTCGGTCAGCGTGCCCCCCGACATCGTTCCGTCGAATTGCCGGCCGTAGCGGTCGATCTGGACTCCGAACGCCCGCGCGATCGAAACGAGGAGCCAGTTGTTCGGTACTGTCCGATAGTCGCGGCCCTTGGTGTCGCAGTCCGTGCCCGGGGGACAATCGGTGCGATACGTGATGCGACGGCCCATGCGGATCCTGCCGTTCATGCCGCCCGCCAGCACTGTCGGCACGTTGCGCGTGCTATGAGCGGCCGGGTTGCCCATGTCGCTGGAGGCGTAGATGAGCGTGTTGTCGAGGACGTCCGCCTCGTGGAGCCGCTGCATCAGGCGCGCGATCTTGCCGTAGCTGTACCTGTTGAGCTTGGCGAGCTGCCTCCAGGTCTCGGGCTTCCCGTCTCCAACCGGGCGCCCGCCGTAGCCGAGCGCGGACGCCGCATACGTATGCGCGACACCGCCGTGGTTGTCCGCCGGCAGCCCGAGCGGGTTCCCGGTGAACGAGAGGTCGCTCGTCACCAGCGTCGCAAACCGCGTGATGTCGCAGCCCATGGCCAGCGCCAGCAAGTCGATGTGGCGATCGGTGATGGCGTCGAAGTATGGCTCTCCGCCGTTGTGGCGCACGAGCGCGGGAAATGCGCCCGGCCGGCTGGGCAGCGAACACCCGGCGCGCGGCCGAAACCCGTGAAGCTTCTTCTCGAGCTCGCGTAGCGATTCTAGATGCTGGTCGAGCTTGAGCCGCTCGAGCGGCGCCACGCGGGCGCGGAGCCGCTTCACATCGCCGTTCACGAAATCGATGAGGCTCTGTCCGAGACGGCGCCGTCGCGCGACCTGCGCCCGTGCCGCCGCACCGGTGCCCACGATCGCGTTGCCGAACAGATAGTCGAACGCGAGCGCGGGATCGATGATCTTCGAGATCGGCACGCCTCCGGGCCCGAAGGACAGGGTCTCTCGCGCGCTGAGCTCGCTGCTACCGACGGCAAGTGCGACGCTCGTCACCGGCGTCGCCGCTCCCAGTCCGTTCTCGACGGCCAGGAACTGATCGAGCGAGCTGTTTTGCGGCAGCTCGTCGGTTATCTGGCTCCCGGTCAGGATGGTTGCAGCCGATTCGTGACCATTGGTGCTCGACAGGAGGTCGAGGCCCTCGATGACGATGATCTGGTCCTTGAAGCTCCGACCGTAGGTCGCCGCGTCGTCGAAGGGCTGGAGCGGGCTGTCCGTGTAGCCGAGGTCGAACCTCGTATCGGTGTCGGCGGGCCGCCTGGTGAAGAGCTCGGCGGCGATTCCGTGCGGATGGTAGACGCCGACAAAACGCTGCGGCAGCGCTTCGCCCATCGAACGGGCGTACGCGTTCGAGACCACGCGGATGAACGGCAGCGTGGCGAAGCCGGCACCGACAGATCGCAGAAAGGCGCGACGGTGCACACTCCGCATCACTCTGGCCTTCGGCGCGTGAACGTCGGCCGCTTCACGAAGGCGATCAGCGTCTCGACGATGTTGCCCTGGGCGGCGGCCGGCGTCGCCCGCCAGAGGTTCAGGAACTCCTCCTCGGCAAGGCGTCCCGCGGGTTTTCCCGTCGCCGCCCCGGCGCGGAACGTGAAGCGCGCGAAGCAGGCCCGCACCGATTCGCTCCGCGCCAGCGCCGCCGCCAGCTGGTTGCTGTCGGCGTACGGGCCGTCGAACGCGGTGCCGTCGCTCACGACGACGGAGCTGTCGACCGGGCGTCCGTTCTCGCGGTCACGGAACCCGCCCATCCCGTCGAAGTGCTCGAACGAGAAGCCCAGCGGATCGATGATCGAATGACAGAGCTGGCAGAGCGAGTCCTGCGAGTGAACGGCGAATCGTTCGCGGGTGGTCTTGCCGGAGTCGGGCACCGGCGGCACGACGATGATGTCGAACGAGGTGGGCGAATCCAGCGGCAAGCAGGCCACCCGGCGCGCGGTGGCCACGCCTCGGAACACGGGATGGCTCTCGTGAGCGTTGGCGTAGCGGGCCAGGAAGGCCGCCTGGTTCAGGATCCCGACGCGATCGATGAGCGTCGAACCGGCGACCGGTCCGTCGCCGTGCGTCCGGTAGAGCGCCAGCGGTCCCGTGTCGACGGTCCACGTCGCGCCGAGCAGCTCGGAGACCGTGCCGCTCGCGCGAAACGCCACCGCGCGCACGAAGTCCTTGCTCTCGGCCACGATCCGCGGCTTTTGCTCCGCGAAATCGGGATACACGAACGAGTCCTTCGCGCTCTCATCGATGCGATCAATCCCCAGCCACTCGCGCACCAGCCGAACGACGTTGTCCTGGGCGAGCGCGTCGGTCTCGAGCAGCCGGCGCGCTTGCGCCTCCCGCTCGGCCGGATCCGAGAGAACGCCCGCGACGGCCTTCGCGAGCAGCTCGTCGTCGGGGGGCGCCGACGTGAGCAGATAGGAGAGCGACGACGCGAGCTCGTAGGGCGTGAGCGCGACGGTGCCGTCGCTCGAAGAGGTGTCGCCGAGCTCGGTGAGGTACAGCAACCCCGCGGACTGGAGCAGCCCGCGAACGACGTGAGCGATTCCGTCCTCGTACGTTGCGCCCGCCGCACCGGCCTTGTACAGCGCCAGCAGCGCGGTCACCTCCTCGTGGACCAGCGGCCGCCGGTAGACCTTGGGCCCGAACGCCGCGATGAAGTCGCGCGCGCACCGCCGGGTCCGTGAACGGTCCCCGCATGGGGCCACTCGCGCGAGCGTCCCGTTCGCCCGTGCCTCGGTTGCCAGCGCGTCGGCGGCCTTCGCCAGGCGTTCGACCAGGACCGCGTCAATCCGCTGCGCGTCGTTCACCGTGAAGCCGGCCTGGCGAAAGTCGGGGGGAAATTCCGTGCGGGCGGCGGGGCTCGCGCGCGTCGCCAGGAGCCGCTGCGCGGTTGCGTCGTACTCCGCGTTCGCGAGCCGCCGAATGCGCGCGGTCAGCAAGGCGGCCGGGTCCAGTCGGCCCGTGCTGACATTTGCGCTGGCCGCGCCGTCAGTCTGTCCAGACGCCGGCGTCGTGCGGGCCACGCCACCGCCCGCCGAGCTCCGCTCGCGATGCGCGCGTTCGCACGCGGCCACCACGACGATCGCCAGACAGAGAAGCGCTAGCGCCGAGCCGAAATCACGCATCCCTCGGCCTCCTCATCGATACTGCCGGATCGGCAGCAAGCTGCCAACGACGTTGCGGCGCGAGCGATCGAGCGCAATCGAGGGCAGATCATTTGGTCGCCAGCCGGGAATGCACAGTCGCGTGCATCCGAACGGCGCAATGGACCAGCTTGGCTTGGCGCTTCGTGAGACAAAGAAGCCCCTCGTGCGGCAAAACCATTCGTTGCGCTATGAGCGGGGATTCATGGTCACCGCAGATCTGAGCCCGCTCTTTCGACGGGCGGCATGCCGCGCCGGCCGTAGCCTGGCGGCCTGGGTCGTGCTGATGGTCTGCGGGGCGAGCGGCGCGTGCGTGAATCGGGGCTTCCATGCGTCACTTGGGAGCGGCGGCGCGCGGGGACAACTCGGCTCGGGCGGCGACGCGGAGGGAGCGGGCGGCGCCGCCGACGCGGTGGACGCGGGCAGCGACGACGCCGCCGGCCCGGGGGGCATGAGCGGCGCCTCAGGGGGCGCGCCGGGAGTTGGAGGAACGCCTGGCGGCACGGGCGGCGCCCCCGGGGGAGCGGGCGGAGCGGGTGGCACGATCGACGCTGGAGCGGGCGGCGCCGCCGATGCCCGGATGGACGCCGCTGGCGACACCGGGACGGACAGTTCCGTCGACGCGCACTCGAATCGCTGCGTCCCCGGCGTCTCGCCCGCCGTTCCGCTCTTGACCGATTTCTCCGCTGCCACGTGGAACGCTTCGCTCGCGTCGTGGGGAGCGCTCGGCAACGTCACCGGCACGATCTCTACATACGGAGGCGGCCTGGTCGCCGGAGGCCTGACGACCCTGGTGTCGACGACGGTCGACACCACCGCGGCCAACCCCGCGCTCGCGATCCGGGGCAACGTCGTCGCCGGCGATTACGCCGGCGTTGCGTTCGAGTTCGATCAATGCGTGGACACAGCGTCCTATCAGGCCGTGCGCTTCACCCTCGGCGGCACCACGGCCGGCTGCGACCTGTTCTTCCAGCTCGAGACGTATTCGCAACAAATGGTGGGCTCGGGCGGGACGTGCTCCACCAACTGCTATCGATTCCCGAACACGAGGCTGGAGGTCGGCGCGGCTCCCATCACTGTCACCTTTGCGGCGCTCACCGGCACCGGTCAACCAGCGAGCGCGGAGGGGATGCGCGCGGAGATCATCGGGCTTCAGCTGCAACTTCAGTCGGCATCGCCAGCCGCTGGCCGCGCGCAGGCGAGCTGCGCCGGCATCAGCCTCACACTGGACGACGTCCAGTTCGTCGCGAACTGACTTCGTGAGATGGGACCGACGCCGGGACAGTACCGGCAGTCGTTTGTACGGCGTGAGGCGAGCGCTCAAGGCGTGTGAGGACGGTCTCTGTCAGTGGCGTGAAAGAGCGATGCGGGGGCCAGCTCTAGAACAGGGACATCGGTGGTGTGGCTGGCTTCTGATCCATCGATTTTTTCGATGAATTGAGGCGCAAGTTCCGTATCGTCGAAGATATGGAGCTGGACGTACCTTGTTGCGATGCGAGCGCAGACGGAGCCTGAAATGGGCTCGGATAGCCGGTGACTGACGCCCACGTTTCCCGAGCCCCGCGGGCCGCAGACGCGCCCGACGACGCCCAGGCCCTGAGGGACCTCCACCTCGAGCTGGACCGCCGCGGGTTGCTCGAGCCGTCTACGGTCTGGGAGCGAAAGCTCCTCGTCTGGATCCCGATCCTCTTTCTTTCGTACCTCGGTCTCCTCGTGCTGCCGTTCGGGCTGCTCTGGCTGGCGCTGGTCCCCCTCGCATCGGTCGCCTTCCTGACGATGGGGTACCTCGGCCACGACGCGGGACACTATGCGCTCTCGAAGAGGCGATGGGTCAACGACGTCTGGGGGCATTTCGGCATGACGTTCCTGTGCGGATTCAGCTTCGGCTTCTGGCGTGCTCGCCACAACGATCACCATGTGCACTGCCAGGAGATCGACGGCGATCCGGACATGCAGTTCGGCTTCGTGTTCTCCGTGTACCCTGACTCTCCGAGCTGGAAGACCGCGTTCGGGCGCTTCTTACTCGGGATCCAACGCTGGGCGTTCTGGCCGCTCGCTTGTTTCTACTGGGCGAGCCTACGTTACGACGGCATCCGCGACCTCTTCCAGCAGCCGAAGCTGACCCGGGTCGATCGGTTTGTGATGCCCCTGCATTGGCTCGTCCTCCTCGTCGTGCCGGGCCTGGTGTTCGGTTGGGGCGCCGCCGTCGCCGCCTATCTGGCGGTCTCGTGCGTCTCTTCGCTTATGACGGCTTCGGTGTTCATCCCGAATCACATCGGCATGCGGCGCCTCAGCGTCGCGGACAAGCCGAGCTACCTCGAGCAACAGATCACGACCAGCCGGAACATTTCCAACCCGCGCGTGCTGGACTTCTATTACGGGGGCCTCAACTCCCAGATCGAGCATCACCTCTTCCCTCGCGTTACCCATGACCGCTACCGCGCGATGCGCCCGGTCGTGCGCGCTTTCTGCGACGCCCGTGGGATCGCCTATCAGGAGGCAAGCCTCTACGGCGCGGTCGCCGCGGTCGGCCGCCACCTCGGGGCGATGACGGCGGCCTATCACGCGTCGAAGAAGCCCGCCGCGCCGGCAAGCACATCTTCGGTCTGAGCTCACCCAGCGTACCGTCCGAGGATGTCATCGATCTCGGTCGAGAAGCGGCCTCTGAGCCGCGTCTGGATCAGCTCGCACACCTCCACTTCGTCTTCCTTGGTCAGGGCCTCGCGCGCGAGGCTCTCCATCTCGGCCAACCTCGAACCACGCACGACCTGTTTGACGAGCGGAATGCGGGAGCGATCCATCGACAGCTCGCGGAATCCGAGCCCGACCAGGACAGAGGTCAGCAGGGGATCGCCGGCCATGTCCCCGCAGATCGAGATCGAGGCGCCCGCCCCTCTCGCGACGTCCGCCAGCGACCGTAGCAGCCGCAGCACCGCGGGGTGCAGCGGCGATTGCAAGTGAGCGACCTCGTCGTTGTCCCGATCCGCGGCGAAGGCATATTGGATGAGGTCGTTCGTCCCGACACTCAGAAAGTCGCAGCGCCGGACGAAGTGATCCGCCGTCAGGGCCGCGCTCGGCGTCTCGATCATGACCCCGAGCGCGATCGTGGGATCGTGGGCAATCTTCTCCGCGCATAGCTCGGCGCGGGCCTCGTCACAGATCACACGCAGACGCCGCAGCTCGCCGACGGTCGTGACGAGCGGGAACATGAAGCGAAGCGGCCCGACGCTGGCCGCCCGATAGAACGCACGCAGCTGGCGCTTGAGGATCTCCGGCCGCTGGAGCGAGAACCGCGCCGATCTCACGCCCAGCGCCGGGTTCGCTCCCGGTGAGATCCCGAGGGCCGGCGGCAACTTGTCGCCGCCGAGGTCGAGCGTCCGAAACGTCACCTGCCGGCCGCTGGCGGCCTTGATCGCGGCCACTGCGTCCTGGTAGTGCTCTTCTTCGGTCGGCAGATCCACCCGCTCGAGGTAGAGGAACTCGGTCCGGAACAGGCCGATCGACTCCGCCCCGGCCGCGATGGCGGCTGCCACGCCGGGGAGCGATTCGACGTTGGCGCCGAGGTGGATTTCGACGCCGTCGCTGGTGACCGACGGCAAGGTCCGCGTCGCCCGCAGACGCTTGTCCTGCTCGCGACCGGCGTCCGCGCGGGCCCGATACATCTGGAGCATCTCGCTGTCCGGCTCGACGATGATCTCACCGCGCGTCCCATCGACGATCAGGCTGGCACCCGGACGGATCTGGCTGGACGCGTGGTGCACACCCGCGACGTAGGGCAGGTCGAACGCGCGCGCAAGGATGGCCGCGTGCGAAGTGACGCCGCCACCTTCGCTGACGATCGCTTCCACCCCCGCCCGCCGCAGCTGGATGAGTTGCACGGGACCGACGTTGGCGGTCACCGCGATCGCGCCACGCGCGGCGCCGCTATCGGGCGTGGCCTCCGGCAAGCCGAGCAACGCGCGCAGCAGGCGCTCGCCGACGGCCTCGAAGTCGCCGCTCCGGTCGCGAAAATAGGGGTCGTCGAGGCGCGCGAACACGGACCGGATCCGCTCGAGCGACCGCGACACCGCCCACTCCGCCGCGAAGCACTCTTCCCCGATCAACCGCCGCGACTCGTCGGCGAGCTCGGGGCTGCGCAGGATCAGACGATGGAGGTCGATGAGCTCGTGGGCCGTACCGTCCGCGCCGTCGAGCTGGCGGTGCAGTCGCTCGAGCTGTCCCTCCGCCGCAACCGCGGCCTCATCGAACCGCGCGAGCTCGGCGCTGCGATCGTTCCGCAGGATTCGCCGCTCCGTGATCACGACCCGGACGTCCGCCAGATATGCGGGACCTATCGCGATTCCGCTCGACGCGCTCACCCCGCGATGACGGTGCATGCGATCGAGCATGACCTTATGGCCGCGAGTTGCCAGTGATGACCACTGGCTGATACATCGATTTTCTCGAAGTATCGGACAGGACTTACCTCATGGCGCCACCTCAGGCGGAGCGATATTGACCACCCCATGCCGACGCCCCCACGCAGCGAGTACGCGCTGAGGTTCTCGAGTGAGACCGAACGCCGGTTCCTCCGTTGTCGGGCGTCCGTGCGCGCGGCCATCCGCGAGCGCCTGGAAAGCATCGCGGTGGCGGCCGCCAAACCAGGCCAGCGGTCGAAGACGCCCGTGCGCAAGGAACCGCCTATGCGCTTTTACGTTTACGAGGGCTATCGCGTCGTCTATCAGGTCGATGAGCAGACCCGCCGCGTGGTCGTGCTGGACCTCGCCGCCGTTCGATCGTGACCGTCTACGCTTCGCTCCTGGCTATCGAAACAGATCCTGGCGCGCGGCTCTGACGATCGCGATCACCGCCGGATGATGTAACCGCTGATCGACGGAGATGGCGTAGAACTGCTGGCGGATCGTCTTGACCCGGCCAACCACGCGCACGGCGTAGCGACGACGAAATTCGCCGTCGAAAACCGTCGGCGACGGAAAAAACCCCCGCCCCTGCTCACCGAACGCGTACATGAGCGCGGTGTCGTCGAACTCGGCGATCAACGTGGGCCGGACGCCGAGGCCGTCGAACCACTGGTCGACGCGTCGGCGCACCGTGGCGTGACCACTGGGAAGCAGACAGGGAGCGCCGTCGAGCGAGCGCGGAAATCCGCGCCGCAGACGTCGAGCGAGCTTCTCCGACGCGAGGAAGCTGGTCCCGGATTCGCCGAGCAGATGGTTGAACGCGTGCGCCCGGATCCCCGGTCCGAGGGGACGGTCGGCGAGCACCAGATCCAGCTCCTGGCCGGTCAGCTGGCTCATGAAGTCTTCGACCACGCGGTCCTCGCGACAGACGAGATGGATCGGTTTTTCGATTTCGAACGCCGGTTCGATCAGCTTCTGCGCGAGGATCCTCGGAAGCGCGTCGGCGACGCCGACCGTCAAGCGCAGCGGCCGAACCGAAGGCCGCCCCTTGAGCATCCCCATCAGATCCTGGCCGAGGGAGAAGATCTCGTCCGCGTATCGGAACACGCTGCGTCCGACGTTCGTCAGCACGAGACGCCGGCCGGCGCGTTCGAACAGCTTTTCTCCCAGGACGTGTTCCAGCCGATGCACCTGACCGCTGATCGTCGGCTGCGAAAGGTGGAGCTCCGCGCTCGCGCGCGCGACGCTGCCATAGCGAGCGACCGCCCAGAAATACAGCAGGTGATGGTAGTTGAGCCACTCCACCCCACGAGGCTAGCTCGGCTATCCCTCGCGCGGCACGCGCAATCGCCGCTCGCCGGCTACTTGTTGACGAACGGGCTCAGCACCTTGCCCCGCGAGGGGTGGCGGAGCTTGCGTAGCGCCTTGGCCTCGATCTGCCGGATGCGCTCCCGCGTCACCGAGAAGTCGTTCCCGACCTCCTCCAGCGTGTGCTCGGACTTCTCTCCGATGCCGAAGCGCATGCGCAGGATCTTCTCCTCCCGCGGCGTCAACGTGGCCAGCACCTTCCGCGTCTGCTCGGCGAGGTCCAGCGAGATGACCGCGTCGTCCGCCGAGATCACGCCTCTGTCCTCGATGAAGTCGCCCAAGTGTGCATCGTCCTCGGGGCCCGCAGGCAATTCAAGCGACAGCGGCTCGCGGGCGACTTTCAGGAGCTTCTGGACCTTGTCCGCCGGGAGCGACATCTGCTCGGCCACCTCGTCGGGCGTCGGTTCGCGGCCCAGCTTGTTTACGAGCGAGCGCGCCGTTCGCGCGAGCTTGTTCAGCGTCTCAATCATGTGGACTGGGATGCGGATCGTGCGCGACTGGTCCGAGAGGGCGCGCGTGATGCCCTGCCGTATCCACCAGGTCGCGTAGGTGGAGAACTTGTAGCCGCGCTTGTAGTCGAACTTATCGACGGCCCTCATGAGGCCGATGTTGCCCTCCTGGATGAGGTCGAGGAACTGCAGACCGCGGTTCAGGTACTTCTTCCCGATCGAAACGACCAGCCGCAGGTTAGCCTTGACGAGCGCGGACTTCCCCTTCTCGGCGGCGCGCTCGCCCTCCTGGATCTCCTGCACGGCCAAGCGAAGCGCGCCGCCTGTCAGCTGCGCCTCCTGCTGGACCTTCCTGATCTTCTTGCGGGCCTCCAAGATGATCCGCGACATCTCCCCAATCTCGGCAGGCCGTAGACCGAGCTTCCGGGTGACCGCTCTCCGCCGCACTGGCGACGACCGCATCTCGCGCAGGGCTCGGCCAAACTCCTTGGCCGACAGCGCGCTCTGGTCCTCGCAGGCGGCAATCTCCCCGTGGGCCCGCTCCAGACGGCCGAGCAGATCCTTGAGCTTGAGGACCATCTTTTCGATCTGCTTCTTGTGGAGCCGCAGATCCAAGAAGGCGTCCACGATCTGGCGCCGAACCTTCTGCGATGCCGGCCCCTTCCCCTGTCCCCTGCGAAGCCGGCGAACCTTGTCGAGGACCTTGCAGATGCGTTCGACGTGCCATTGCTCGTCGAAGTCGGGGTCGTCGGTGTCGACGTCCCTGACGACATCCTTGACGCGCAGCTTCGACGCCCTCAAGTCCTCGCCGAGAGAGAGGATCTCGTCGATCGCCACCGACGAGTCGAGCACGACCTGCAGGACGCGCCGGTGCCCGTCCTCGATGCGCTTCGCGATCTCGATCTCGCCCTCACGCGTCAAGAGCGAAAACGATGTCATCGTGCGCAAGTAGGCACGCACCGGATCCCCGCTCGCGGCGTCGCGAGGATCAGCGTCGGCGTCTGTATTGCTCGCGGCGTCGGTCTCTTCTTCGGCCGCCTCCTCCGTCTCGGCCGCTTCCTCGTCAGTCATGGAGGGGCCACCATGCGCGTTCCGGGGTCGTAACGCAATCTGCGGCCGGGTAACGGAAGGGATGACGAATCAGGTGATATCGCACCTCGACCCGGTGCGATAGCTGAGCCTTGTACTCACTGCCCGCCGCTGCAACTACCCCACGAGCTTGACGTTGCTAGCCTGGGGTCCCTTCTTGCCTTGCACGACCTCGAATTCCACCTTGGAGCCCTCCTGCAGGACCGCCCCGCCGGTGTCATTGATGTGGACGAAGACGTCCTTGCCGCCGCCCTCAGGCGTGATGAAACCAAACCCCTTGGCCGTGTTGAAGAACTTGACGGTACCCTTTTGCATTTTTCTTTTCTTTCTTGCCCGGGAATCCGGACCAGCACGCTATGTATCATCATAGACGGGTTCTCGGGGTAAATGTCTGGCCGTGCGAGCTTTTCCCCGATGGCTTCGTGTAAGAAACTACGCCACCTCAAGACGAGCGCTTCAGCTCACCAAAGGAGCGGGAAAGAATGGACCGACAGGCAGACAAAAGCGTGATGAAGGCCTTCAACGGGGTGAAGATCTTCTCCGCCACGATGGCCAGGGCGCGCGATGTGCTCGGAGAGCAGGTGACCGCATGGCTTTCGAGCGTTCCGGACCGGGAAGTGGTCGACACGGTGGTGACGCAGTCGTCCGACGAGGCGTTCCACTGCATCGCGATCACGATCTTCTACCGGGATCCAGTCCCGTCCCCGGGCTGACATGGAGCCGACCGCGACTGAACTTCTGCGCTTCGCGATCGCCATCAAGCCCTCCCGTGAAGCGTCGATGAAGCTAAACTGACTGACATGTCCCGCCCTCGGCACTACCTGCACGGTGACTATCTGGAGCCCGCGGACCGACGGCCCGACAGTGTCGTCTATTGCGCCTTCTGCGACGGATTCTGCCTACCGGCGCATCTGTACGAGGAGCACGAGATCGACGCCAACTTCGTGCGGTTCAACGCCAGCAAGAAGGTCTTTTACCGGACTCAGCAGCGCGTTCAGCGCCCGATCGACGCCGCGAACTTCTTCGACGGCACACCCGATCCAGGCTGAAGAGGCCTTTCGGCGTGGGCCCTGGCGATATTCGTAGTCGCTCGCTCGCATGCGAGTAGCCTCCAGACATGTCACTTGCTCATCTCCGGGAAACGAAGGCGCAACGCGATCGCACCTCGGCAGCAGCGCCAAGGAAGGCCGCGGCGGCGCTCTGCGGCGCGAGCCGCGAGCCCGCCTACCGCACGGTGGATGAAGCCGACGCGTCGGGCCTGGCAATCTGCGGCGCCTGCATGGCCCTCTTCCGGCGACAAGGGAAGACTCAGTGAACAGCCCGGGCGGCCGCCAACCGCGCCGGGCGCTCAGGCGTTCGAGCGCCTTCCCAGCCAGAGCGAGTGCAGGCGATTCGAGTGGCGGTTGGCGCGCACGCGCACGAGGCGCGTCTCGAGGTCAGCCTCGCGGAGACGCGCCGTGAACTCGTGCGAGGCGAACGTCGACCAGATGGCCAGCACGCCGTTCGGCCTCAAGGCCTCCCGCGTACGCCTGAGCCCATCGAGCGAATAAAGACGCCTGTTCTCCCGGAAGGTGAACGCTTCCGGGCCGTTGTCGACGTCGAGGAGAATCGCGTCGTAGTGCTCGCGCGCGGTCGCGATGGCGTCGGCGACGTCTCCCTCGGTGACGCGAACGCGCGGATCGAGGAGCGGCGCGTCCGCCAGGTGGCCGATAAGCTGGCGGTTCCATCGCACGACCGCGCCCACGAGCTCGACCACGTCGACGACGGCGTCGGGGCGGAGGGCCGAGAGCGCGGCGCGCGCCGTGAAGCCCATGCCTAGCCCGCCGACGAGCACGCGAGCCTGCGGCAGGGCGTCCAGCCCCGCGCAGCCGCACTCGGCCAGCTTCTCCTCCGATCCGTGGCTGTTGCTCGTCATCAGCACGTCGCCGTCGATGCGGATCGAGTGCTCCGCGCCACGCCGAGCGAGCGTCATCTCGCTGCCGTCGGTCATGCGTGCGCGATCGAGGGTCCGCCAGGACTTCAACGGGTCGGACCTTACACGGTTGAAGGCGCGGACGCACGCCGGGGCACGCTTCCTGGTAGCTATCTGTCGAAGAACCGCGTACTGCTTGACGGAAGAAGGACCATTTGACGAAATTCGTGTCCGACAGAAACGTCGAAGCGAAAGCGTTCTGGACCGAGTTCAGGCGCGCGAGCCGGAAGGTCCCTGAGAAGCTACAAGAAGCGATGGAGCAGCTGGCCGATACCGGGACGTGCCAGCTCGACGAGGCACAAGGCGTCGAACTGCGCCGCATCATCGCGACCCTGGTCCAGCCCGCCTCGCCGCTCATCACCGAGATGCCCTACCTCCGCCAGCCGCTCTGGCGATGACCCGTCGAAACAAATCCCTGGGTGATCGGACATCTGTCACATATAGCTGCAGGCGATGAAATCAAGCTCGCGGCTCACGAAGCAAGGCCTCCCAGACCTTAACTACTACGGTCCCCGGCCAAAGCCCTTCGCCCCCGTCGAAGAAACGCCCGCCACGATCCTCGACGAAGTAGCGACCCCCGTGGATGAGGCGGCCCAGGCGCCTCGCGACGCCGACATTCCGCCCAGCTAGGGCCAGACCCGCCGAGGCAACCGTCAGAAGCGGCTGGGCCGAGTGTCGGCCCGGTTGACCCTGATGGGATGCCCGTCCAGCTCGACGCCGTTCATCTCCTTGATCGCCGTGTCGGCCGCGGCGGCGCTCTGATAGCTCACGAACCCAAAGCCGCGCGACTGGCCCGTCGAGCGATTGGGGACGACGACCGCCTCAACGAGCTCGCCGAACCGAGAGAACGAGGTTCGCAGGTCGGCTGCCGTCGTCGATAGGCTGAGACCACCCACAAACAGCTTCGTGGGCCCAAAGTCGGCCCGTCGCGATGTCGAGGGGACGGAGATGACCACGTCCTCCAGCTTCACCTCGGGGAGCGCCTCCCCCGTCGGGAGGTTGGAGATATCGGTGGTGTCGGGATCGATCCCGTGTGCGCGCATCTCGCGGTTCCTGCGGAGACGCTCGCCCTTCTGTTTCTTCTTGAGGTCGCGGGCGGCTTCTCGGTTGCGCTTACCCCCGGAGAAGGCGCGGCTCACTTGCGGTCGCCACCCACCGGGGGACGCCCGCGGCGTGGCCGGAGAGGCGGCGACGCCGCCCAGTTCGTCCTTCGCTTGGGCGGCGGGCCGACGTCCGGCCGCTCCGCCTGCTCCCGCGCAGCCTGCTGGGCGACGATCGCTGCCCGCTTGTCTTCAGCCTTACCCAAGGATCGATTCCGCCGTCGCGATCACTCTTACTTTTCCTACGCGGGCGACGGCCCAAATGCAAGTGTTCTCATCCAAATCTGCTACGAGGAGCCAGATGCGATGGTCCAATTGTCTCCCTGGCTTAGTACTGGAGGCGACTGGCGCGGCACGCGGAACCGGCGTCCCTCGGGTCAGCGGCTCCGGTTCTGCTCGAGCGCCGCGAAGCCGCTCTTGCGCGGATTCTTGTCGAGCCACTTCTTCAAAGCGCGAAAGGCCTTGGCGCCCCCGCTGAGAAATACGGCGCCGAACCGTTCGAGATCGGCGCGGAGGTGGCGGAACCCGGCCAGGGGATCGTCGGAGAACCCCGGATACTCGCTCGGCCCGTCGATCCGCTCGGTGCCACGGACGCCGCGCACGAAATCCTCGTGCGAGACCGAATAGTCGCCGAAGTGATACAGCACCGGGCCGAGGGAGAAGCGCACGTGGATCTCGAGCCGCCGGTCGCGGAGCAAGAACTCGCCGCTCGCGGACGGTTCACCGCTGCCCGATTCGTCGCCCCCGTCGATGAAGATGAAGCCTGCAGGCTCGAGCACCGCCACCAGCTCGACCACGCCCCGCTCGAGGAGCTCCTTCGGCGTCATTGCGAATGTCTGTCACATTCCGCCGCTTGCATCCAGCCTGATAAGCCCTGCGACAAGCCCGACTCACACACACGGGAGTCGGATTTTCGAGGCCGGTGCTCGAGGATCTGGATGGACGGCTACTTCGTAGCGCCGTCCTTCTCCTGGTCGTCGGGAAGGCCCGCCACCGACGGAATATTCATGATGTCCTTCCGGGCAGCCTTCCAGGCCTTCTGGACGATCCACGAGAGGGAGCGATCCTGGCGGGTAGCCTCGGCCCCGATCTCCTTCAACATCTCTTCCGGGAAGTAGAGACTCTGTTTGCGTTTGTCACTGATAGCCATGCGGTATCGTACCTGAGCCTCCGCCGAAAGGGAACCGGGCGCGTCTGGCACTAACTCCGAAAGGCGTTCACCTGGTAAGGGAGCCGCAGCGCGGGTGAACCCCTGTAATGGTTCAGATGCGGAGCTGTATATAGAAGGCATGGACAACCTGCCGACGGAATGGAGTCTGATCGTGCGGTGCCAGGGGGGCGGGCCGGAGGCACGGATCGCCTTGGGCGAGCTCATCAAACGCTACGAGCGCTCGGTTTTGACGGTGATCCGCCATCGGCCCGGGCCCCCCGACCAGACCGCCGAGGATCTGAAGCAGGACTTCTTTGCGCGGGTTCTGCGGCGCAACGACATCGCGCGCCTGGATCCAGCCAAGGGTCATTTTCGAGCCTGGCTGCAGGTCGCGGTGACGCGGTTCCTGTTCAATGAATGGGACCGCTGGCACGCCGCGAGCAACGGTCACCTCGTCACCGATCCACTGGTCTCCGATATCTCCGGCGCCGATAGCCCCGAGCACGCTTATCTGGTCGCGTTTTGCAGGGACACCTTGGCTCACGTCGTGGCCAGGTTGCGGGAGAAAGCCCCCGACAAGGATCGTTTCGACGCCCTGAAGCGCTTCTTGCCGGGGCCAGACGAGGATCTGGACAAGCTTGCCCCGATCGCGGATTCGCTGGATATGACTCGCACGGCGCTGGCGGCGGCGATCTGTCATCTGCGTGAGCGCTTCAAGGCCTTGGCCCGCAGCGCCGTGGCCGAGACGCTGGATCTCGATCCGTCGGATCCCACCGCGCAGGACGAGATCGATCGCGAGATGGCGCTCTTCTACCGGACGCTGTGCGAGAAGCCCGAGGCATGATCGAGTGAAGAGCGTGCCCCCTTGCGGCAGCCGTCTCGGCGACTACGAGCTGCTCATGGAGCTGGGCGAGGGCGCCATGGGCAGGGTCTACATCGCCAAGCATCGACAACAGAGTGACCTGGTTGCCATCAAGGTCGCCAAACCGGAGGTCCTGGAGTCGCTCGGTGGGGCGACCGCGTTTCTGACCGAGATTCGCACCGCGAGCCGCCTCGACCACCCTCACATCGTGCACACGTACACCAGCGGGGCCAGTGACGGGCGGCCCTATCTGGTCATGCCGCTGCTCGAAGGGGGAACGCTCGCGGACGAGAAGAATCGCCTGCGACATGGCAAGCCTGCGCAGGCGCGGGAGTTGGTCATCAAGCTGGCGCGCGCCGTGCAATTCGCGCACGAGCGCCTGATCCTGCACTGCGATCTCAAACCGGCCAACGTCTTGCTGGACTCCCGCGGCGAGCCGCAGGTCAGCGACTTCGGGCTGGCTCGGTCGATCGGCGGGCGCGGCTCGGGGTACGAAGGGACGATCGAGGGCGGGACGACGGGCTGGATGTCGCCCGAGCAGGTCGAGCGCCAACCTTTGACCGCCGCCTCCGACGTGTACAGCCTGGGGTTGATCCTGTGCTGGTTGCTCAACGCCGGACCGCCGCCGCCGTCTGAACGGCGCACCTGGCACTGGCGCGGGACGCGACAAATGGACTGGGAGCTGCGGACGATCGTCGACAAAGCAACGCAGCCCGTGGCGGCGCAGCGATATCAGTCGGCCGCCGAGCTGGCCGAGGAGCTCGAGCGATCTCGCGACGACCGTCCGATCCAGGCCGAGCGCCGCAACCCGTGGCGCCGAACGGTCAAGTGGGTGCGGCGGCACCGGCTGGCGACGGCCGCCGGCATCCAGGCGGTGCTGTTGCTGCTCTACGTCGCGCTGACGCCGATCTCGGTCCTGCGCGAGGTGCGGAGCACCATCCGCGAGCGAAACGCCTTCGCCGCGGTCGCCCAGGCGGGCGCAGTCATGAACGAGCTGCGATCGTTCACCACGCGGGTCGAGGCGGTGGCGGCGACCGACGGGGTGCGACGTTTGCTGAGCTATCAGAAGATCTACGAACCGCCCGCAGTGCTGGTGGAGCACAGCGCCGGCTTCGACAACCTGGCCGTCTTCGCGCTGGACGGCACGCTGCGCGCCCGCAATCCGCGGCCCATGATCGCCTACACCAATTTCAATTTTGCCTATCGCGACTACTTTCGCACACTGGAGCAGCTCGCGGAGCTGGGCCCGGGCACCGCACCGCACGCCTATGTGTCGCGCGTATTTTATTCACGAACCGACCGTTCCTTGCACATCGGCTTCGCGGCGCCGATCTTCGATGGCGACGGCCAACCGATCGGAGTGCTCCTGGGCACCACCCTGGCCCGCTCGACGTTCGGTGCCGTGCAGATGAACTGCACCGGTAACGGTGACTGCATGACCGCGTTGCTCGGGTCGCGCGACCGCGATGGCCCCTCGGAGCAGCTGCCCGACACGGTCAATATTCTCGCCGAGCCCGGCCTGTCCGACGGGCAGGATCGGGTGTTGGATCGCGCCACCTCGCGCCGCATCTGTGCGGCGCTGGATTGCACGCCGCGCTTGCGCAGCCAGTTCTCGCTGCCCGGCCGCGCGCAGGCACTCATTCTCGACGACTACGAAGATCCTGTCGCGCATACGCGATCGATCGCCGCGCTGGCGCCCGTGGGCGGCACCGGCTTGGTGGTGCTGGTCGCCACGCCGGATAGCGCCGCCGAAGCGCTGAAGCGCCGGATGATCGATCGCATGAAGGGCTTTCTCTGGATCCCGATCATTCCCGGCCTGTTGCTGTTGATCGCGTTGGTTTGGGGTCCGGCGCTGGCCTACGTCAGGGGACGGCGAGGTCCGACAGCACCGTCACCAGCGGCAGCGCGAAGCCGTTGAATTCAGATCGCGCGCGCGCCGCGCGGGTGGAAACGGTGCCACACACTCAGGCGCAACGCTTCGGCGAAGTTGGAGACGCGCGGACCGTGCGCCTCGACGGCGAGCGGCGGCGCGGCCCGCCGCCACGCGGCCTCCGCGGCCGCCGACCGGACCGCCCCGGGTCCCATGCGCTCGAGCTCGAAGTCCACGGCCTCGACCGCCGTCTCCAAGCGCGAGAACCGCTCCATGGACCTGCCGTCCATGACGACCTCCCAGCACTTGCCGCGGCCGGCACGGCGCACGACCAGCACCTCGCTGACCCGGCCCGCGCACTGGAAGTGCAGGCCGACGCCGTGGCGACCGAGGGAGAACCAGGCGTGGCCGGAGATGGCGCGCACGTCCTCGTGTGTGCGCAGGGTGAGGGGATCGAAGCTGGCGGCGCGGTCCTGGATCTCCGCCAGGGTCACGGCGCCGGCCTCGAGCTCGAAGCCGGGGCGATCGAACGCGATGGCCAGCCACGCGCGGCGGGCCAGGGTGGCGTCGCCGCCGCGCAGGTCCAGATCGCGCGGCGTGCCGAACAGAGACGGTAAGGTGCACAGGCTCAGCTCCGTCAGGTCGACAAAGTCCAGGATGAGACAATCGGTCTTGCCGGGGTGGAGGCGCGTGCCACGGCCCACGCACTGGGCGTAGAGCCCCTCGGAGCGCGTGGGACGCGCCATGGCGACGCACGACACGCCCGGATCATCGAAGCCCTCGGTCAGAACGCCCACGTTCGTGAGCACCTGGACGCGTCCCTCGCGGAAGTCGGCGAGGGCACGGGCGCGCGCTTCGCCCGGCATGGCGCCGTGGACGATGCCGGCGGGAACGCCGAGCGCGTTCAGCGCGTGGGCCAGGTGGCGGGCATGGTTCACCGTCACGCAGAACGCGATCGTCCGACGATCGCGCGCCAGTTCCTGGATCGACCGCGCGACCAGCGCGTTGCGCTCTTCTATGTCGACGGCCTCGGCGAGCTGCTCCTCGTCGAAGTCGAGGCCCGTGCAAGAGGAAGACAGCTGGCGCAAGTCGGCCGTGGTCGCGATGCGGTAGCCGCGCATTGGCGCGAGGAAGCCGTCCTCGATCAGCTCAGGCAAGGCGCGCGAGTAGACGATCTCCTCGAAGACCTGCTCCAGGCCCTGGCCGTCCCCGCGCGACGTCGTGGCGGTGAAGCCGAGCAGCGTGCCCGTGAATGTTGGCTCGAAGACGCCGAGCTGTCGCAGCACACGCAGGTTGTCCTCGGCGGCCGCGTGGTGACACTCGTCGTAGACGATCAGCCCCACGTCGCGCCCGCGCAGCAGCTTTGCCAAGCGCTCCTCGTGCAGCGAGCGGATCGAGCAGACCAGCACGCGGGCGTCAGGCGAAGCGCGCAACGCTCCGCGCTCGATGGCCACCACGGGAACGCCGGCCGCGCCGCCCAGCGCGCGTTGCAGCTTGTCGCGGGCCTGTGTCAGCAGCTCCTCGCGGTGGGCGAGCACCAGTACCTGCCGCCGCGCGAGCCGCGCCAGGTGCGAGAAGATCACGGTCTTGCCGGCGCCCGTGGGCAGGTGGACGAGCAGCCGCCGCTTGCCGGCGCGGCGCGCCGCCAGCACGGCCTCGACCGCGTCGCGCTGATAGGAGCGAAGATCGTGGGGAGCGCTGGAGGGCAACCTGGACGTCATACCTTCACTTCGGCTTTGCCGGCGAAAGATTGCGCGCCAGCGTCTCCCCAGGGCACGTCCCGATGGCTACGTTGCCAGTCATGCGACGAGTGGTGCTCTGGATAGGAATGTCCCTGGATGGCTACACCTCCGGTCCGAACGAGCAGCTCGACTGGCTCGCGCCTCACATCACGCCCCAGGCGAAGGCGTACTTCACGAAGATGCGTGAACGTAGCGACACGATCCTGGTCGGGCGGGTCAACTATGAGGGCTATTTGAGCTACTGGCCGCGGGTGAAGGACGATCCGAAGGCGTCGCGCGACGATGTCGAGCTCGCTCGCTGGCTGGACGATGTCGCGAAGGTCGTCTTCTCACGAACGCTGCGCGAGGTGACGTGGAAGAACGCGCGCCTCGCGAGAGCCGGCGCCGCCGAGGAGGTCGCCGCGCTCAAGCGCGCGCCGGGCAAGGACATCATCATCCAGAACAGCACGCGCCTGACCCAGAGTCTGCTGGCGGCCGGTCTGGTTGACGAGCTCAACATCATGGTCGCGCCGGCCGTCGTGGGCGCAGGCCGCGCGCTGTTCGCGGGCGTGCCACGGATCGACCTCGGGCCGGCCGAGCTGACCCGCTTCGACGATGGCGTGTTCGTAGCCCGCTACGACGTGAAGGAACGGCCAGTTCCGACGAAGTAGAAGCGCCAGGATCCTCGCTCGCGTTCGGAATGCGCCAAGTCCTCGCCTTGCTCAATCGCCTCCTGTAGGCTCGGTTCAGGACTTTGAAGGGACTCTTCCTGCTGCTCGTCTTCGCCGCCGCAGGCCTCGCGGGCGTTCTCTACTGGCGGCGGTCCCTGCAGGCGCCTCGCGCGCCGGTCGCCGCTCCGGCCGGCGAACCCGCCAAGCAGGGCAAGCAGCACCGGCGGCGGCGGCGCGGTGTGCGGCGCCTCGCGCGCAACGAGGTCGTCGCGGCGGCGCCGTCGGGCGAGGTAGTGGCCTCGGCGCCGCCAGGTGAAGCGCCCACGGGCGAGGCCCCCGCCCCGGTATTCGCCCCGCCCCCCGAAGACCCCACGCCGCTTGCGCCGGGCGGCTCCTCGACGACGGAAGCGCCGCCCTCGGATGTGTTCGGCGCGCCTCCGTCACCGGCGACGGCCCCGAGCCAGGCGCGACGTCAGGCGGTCGCCGAGCCCGAACCCGAACCCATCAAGCTGCGCCCCGCCGACCTCAAGATCGTCTGGCAGGGCGAGGATCTGTCGCGGCCCGATACCGTGGCCCTCGACTTCTCGAAGGACGCCGTTGGGCACGAGCTGTCGCAGGATGAGATCGACGCCCGCTTCCGCACCAAGGAGGCCGCGGTGATCGGTTGCGTCACGCGCGCGCATCCCGACGCGTACACCTACGTCCCGGGCCACGTCACCGTGAGGTTCCGCATCCTGCGTACGGGCGCCGTGAAGGGCGTGCAGGTCGAGGCGCCGGTCATCTTGCACAAAGGCGGGCTCACCGGCTGTATCAAGGGCGTCGTGGGCAGCCTGCGCTTCCCGGCGTCCAACATGAGCCAAGTGATCACGTATCCCTTTTCACTCATGTAGCGGCGCGCGCAACGTCGACGAAAGGCCCTTCATGGCGAGCAGGCAAGCGGCTGTGGTTCTCGGTGCATCCGGATCGGTTGGCAGCGCGCTGATCAGGGAACTGATTCGCAATGGATCCTTGAACCCCATCGTGACCCTGGTGCGTCGCTCGCAGCCCGATCAGGTCGCGATGGCACGTGATGCGGGTGTCGAACTCCGCGAGACACTCGTTCCCGCAATGGATCCAGCCGGTCTGGAAGCTGCAACCACGCAGGCGATTCGTTCGCTCGAAGGCGACGTCGTAGGGTTCAGTGTGTTGGGCGTCGGCGCCGGCACCGCGAAGCTCACGCTCGACCAGCATCGCGCGATTGACGTGCAATTGAATGCGGCCTTTGCGCGCGGGCTGAAAGCATCCGGGCGAGTGAAGCACCTGGCGTTCATGTCGGCCGCCGGCGCTGATCCCACCGCGGCAGCGAGGGGATCAGGTGCCGCGGGGATGGCGCGCTACGCTCGTGTGAAGGGCGAGGCCGAGGAGGAAGTGAAAGCGAGCGGTCCGGGTGTCGTGAGCATCTTCCGCCCGGCGATGATCATCGGATCGCAACACACACCGTGGCTGCTCGAGAAGGTGCTCCCCGCATTCTCGTTCCTGACGCCCGCGAAATACAGATCGATCACCGTCGCCCAGATCGCGACGGCGATGATCGCGACGTCCCTGAACCCGCCCGCGAAATCGGGCGTCTACCACTACCCCGAAATGATGGCGTTGAATTCAGGCTCTCCGTTGCGTTGACGCGCCGGTCAAGAACTGACGGTAGAAGTGGGCGCTGTCCTTGGGAGTGCGCAACTGCGTGTCGAAGTCCACATGCACGAGGCCGTAGCGCATACCGTAGCCCTCGGCCCATTCGAAGTTGTCCATCAACGACCACGCGAAGTAGCCGGCAACGTTCACACCGTCCCGGCGTGCCGCCAGCACCTGTGCCAGGTGCTCGCTCAAAAAGGAGATGCGTGCGGTGTCGCGCACGCCCGTGGGCGTCAGCTCGTCGGGATAGGCCGAACCGTTCTCGGTGATCACGATCTTCTGCACGCCGTACGCGCCGTGCAGGCGCCGCAGCACCTCGCCGAGGCCTGCCGCATAGATCTCGCGATCCGCAGTGCGCGGCAGGCCGGTGTCGCGCAGTTGCTTCGTCTGCAGCATGCCGCCCTGCGGATCGTGGCCTACCACGGCGCGCTCGTAGTAGTTGACCCCCACGACGTCGATGGGCGCGGCGATCGCCGCCAGATCCGCGGCGGACACGCGCGGCATGTGCCGGCCGTACCAGGCGACCATGTCCGCGGGATAGCCGCGCCCGAGCGCCGGCTCGATGAACCAGCGGTTGAAGTAGCCGTCCAGGCGCGCCGCAGCCGCCACGTCTTCGGGCTCGTTGCGGAGGGGATGCGCGGGCATGAAGTTCGGCGCGAAGCCGATTGGCGTCTTGACCAGCGCGCGGAGAGCGCGCACGCACTCGCCGTGTGAAAGAAGCAGGTGGTGCGCGCAGAGCAGCGCCTCCGCTAGCGAGCAGTGTCCGGGAGCGAAGTAGCCCGTTTCGTAACCGAGGAACGCCTGACACCAGGGCTCGTTGTGGGTGAGCCACAGCGCCACGCGATCCCCGAGCCGCTTGGCCACCACCTCCGCGTATTCGACGAACGCACCTACGGTCGAGCGCGCGAGCCAGCCGCCCTCGAGCGCATCCGGAAGATCCCAGTGGTAGAGCGTGGCACAGGGCGCGATGCCGCGCGCGCACAGCGCATCGACCAGCCGGTCGTAAAAATCCAGACCTCGCTCGTTCACGGAGCCGCGTCCGCCGGGCAACACGCGCGGCCAGCAGATGCTGAAGCGATACGCGTCCACGCCAAGCCAGGCAAGCAGAGCGACGTCGTCCGGCATCCGATGGTAGTGGTCACAAGCTACGTCGCCGGTTTGCCCGCCCTTGACCTTGCCAGGCGTGTGCGCGAACCGATCCCAGATGCTGGGGCCGCGTCCATCTTCGGCGACCGCGCCTTCGATCTGATACGAGGAGGTTGCCACGCCGAAGAGAAAGTCTTCGCCGAAAGCGCTACGAGTGAGCTCCATACTCGAGCAGCATCTCATCAGAGTATCGAACGTGTCGCTCGATACCGCGGCACACGAAGTCGTCGAATCCAGGGCTTCTCACTATTGCCCCTTGGACCCTTCACAAGGGTTCGACTCCCGGCGCCGCCACAAAACCTAATGATATTGCCGAGGGCGTCGGTCGGCGGACCCGGGTAGTCTGCCCGGGTCCGGGTGGTCGCAGTCCCAACGCTCTTAGGTACGCGAATTGATCTTCTGGGCCTCGATCTTCTTCCACGGCCAAAGGTGGAAGCGCGCGAAACCGGGTTGTTCCTTCGACGCCCTAGTTGTTCGGAACGATATTCCACTGCTGATTGGCGCCGCCATCGTAGGACCACTGCACAACATCGGAACTGGCCGTCGAACCGGAGGGAGCTCCGATGCAGCCATTCGCGTTGCTGCCTGGACCGAATCTGTAGTAACCGTCACCGGTCGGCGTGAATGTCCACATCTGGTTGGGGCCGCCGTTGTATGGCCACTGCTGGGTCTTGGCGCCGTTGCTGGTATTGCCACCGCTGACATCCAGGGCTTTGCCGCTGTTGGCGTTGACCACCTTGTACTTCCGCGGGCTGATCTGGGTGATGCGCCAGTGCTGGCTGCTGGCGCTGTTGGCTGGGTATTGCATCAGCGTCGCGCCGTCGGCGTTGCTCGCTCCACTGAAGTCCAGGCACTTGCCCGAGAAGCGATTGCAGACCTTATAGTCGGTCTTCGGATCGAAGTTTCGCCAGACGGTGACGACGTGTTTCCAGGCGCCACAGGCCTTGTAGCCATCCGCGGCGTTCGGGGCGTCGGCCGCCACGCAGTAGTCCTTGCAGTAAGACGTCCCCGCGGCGTACGGGTTCTTGTAGATCGCGCCCGACGCGTCGCCGAGACGCCCTGGAACCAGCCCTTTATCGAAGTCCTTCCCGTTGCAATAGTAGGCTTGGGGCGGGCTGACGAAGATGTTCCCGAAGAACGAGCCCTCTTGATACGGATAGTCGGTGTTCTGGCCCCAGCCGATCGCCTTGTTGTCGCCGTCGAGCCACAGCGCGATGTGCTGGCCCGAGGTGTTGATGTGGGCGAGCATGCAGGCGGTCATGTATTCCTGGCAGTCCTTGCTGCACGCCCCCGTCTCCCATTCGGGGGCGACGCCGATCTCGCCCGAGAACTTGTAGGTCGTGCCGTTGAAGGTCTTGCTGATCGTTCGTCCCACCGGCAGCGCGCACCGGACGAGATAAGAGACCGTCGTCCGGCCGTCGGCCGTGGTCATCAGGCCCGCATCGGGGGCGAGGCCGTTGATCATGTTGAGCCCATTGATCATGTTGAGCCCGTTGATCATGTTGAGCCCGTTGACGGCGCTCAACCCGTTGATCATGTTGAGCCCATTGGTGGAGGTCAGCGCGGCGGCCGCCTCGCTCCCCGTGTCCTGCCCGCCGGACGAAGGCATACATCCCGACGCGATCCCCCAACCGATCACCATCAGTGAAAAATCAGAACGTCTCAATTTCAATTTCGTCACCGGCGATGCCCTCTTTGGGAAGCACACTGCACGGCCCGTTCCGAAACGCGAGCCAGAGCGAACCCGTCTAAAATCGGTGAATTGGCTGACCGATTTTGATCGAACAGACAGAGGCTGGGCCGAATCTGTTGTCGCCTACGGCCAGATGTTGTCCCTCAGGCTACAGCCCGGATGCCGCGGCCGCAGTGTGCGCGAGGCCGTGGCTCGACAGCCAGGCGTCGATCTTGGCAAGCTCGCGCGCCGTCACGGGACCTTGCGGCGCAGCCCCGTACTCGGCCCGCGCGCGCTCGGCCAGCGCCCGGGCGCGCGACTGGTCGCCCTCTGATGCTAACAGCGCGCGCGCCAGCGCGAAATGAGCCTCGCCCAGCAGAACGGGGTCGGTCTCCTTGGCGTCACGGATCGCGGTGGCCCGCTCGAGGATCGGCAGCGCCTCGGCGACCAGCCCAACCCCCATACAAGCGATCCCCAGCGCCATCAGGGGGAAGGTCAAGGCGGATCCGTCCGGCTCGATCTCCCGTGCGAAAATCGACAGCACGCGCGCGGACATCGCCCGCGCTTCCTGGAACCGTCCGAGGCTGTTCAGGATCTCCGAGCAATTCGAGAGGATGACGGCGGTCCGAGGATGTTCCGCCCCCAGCTCCTCCTCGAGAATTCTGACCCCCCGCTCGATGTGGAGAGCCGCCTCCTCAACTCGACCAAGCTTGGCCAACCACAGCGCAAGGTTGTTGAGCGACAGCGCGACGTCGGGGCTATTGACGCCGCCCGCTCGCTCCTTCGCGGCTACCGCGCGTCTGGCGTCGTCCAGGGCCTCGATCAATCTCCCCTGCTTCTCGCGCATGGCGCCGCGGTTGTTGAACAGCCAGCCCCAGACGGTGTCGTGTCCACCCATCCGCTGGAGTATCACCTCGGCGTGGCGGGACCAGATCTCGCCCGCGTCGAAGCGCAGCTGCGAGTCGCCGGCAGTGAAGACCAGATAGGCGGCCGCCTCGGCCACGACCTCTTCGTGCCGCGCCAACTCGGCGACCCAAACGGCCTCCTCTAGCTGGGGCGATGCCGTTTCCATATCCCGTCGCTCGGCATTCAATTTGCCCGATTCCAGCAGGATCTCCGCGAGCAGAGCCCCGTATCCGACGCGCCGGGCCTCTTGCTCCAGCGGCACGAGCATCCTGAGCCCGTCGTTGTATCGCCCGACCTGGCACAGCGCGCGGGCCTCCGCCAATCGGGCACGCAGCTGGTCGACGACGACCCGGGTCTCGTGATCCTCGGGAGGCCTGACGCCCGCGCGCAGTAGGTTGATGTCTGCGCAACGCTCCAGCCCGCCGAGCGCGCTCGCCGCGCTGACCGCGTTCTCGACCACCTCGGCGTTCGCCACCCGGAAAATCCGTGACAGGGCCCGCAGGCCCTCCAGGCAGTCGAGCAGGCACGCCATACGGAGATCGAGAACCTCGGGCGACTGCTCACCGCGCACGTGGGTCGCCTCGCAGATGTCGACGTACATCTCCGACCATTTCTTCGCGTAGGCATCGAGGATCCGGCTGGCGCTCTCGAACGCCGCCGCGGCGTACGACTTGCCCGTGGCGAGAAATGCGGTGCGCATTTCGGCCTTGGCCGGGGTCTCGACGGAGCGGCCGCGGACCGGCGCCTCCCAGACACCGCTGAGCTTCGCTGATGCACCCGACGCCAGTCGACGACGCCCCGCGAACAGGCGATTGTCTTCCAGGGCGCGCAACAGCGCCTTCATCGACGGCCAGCGCTCGCTCGCGTTGACCTTCAGGCCGCGCAGGACGAGCTTCCGGATCCCGGGGGGAATTCGCCTTTTGGATGAAGCCTCGCGCACCTCGCCGCGCAGCACGTTGGCCTCAAGCTCGCGGAGCGTGCGGCCCGCAAAGGGACGCTCGCCGTAGAGAGCTTCGTAAAGGGCGACACAAAAACTGAACTGGTCGGTCCGGGCGTCGGTGTCCTGCCCCAGAAACTGCTCGGGCGACATGTAGGCCGGCGTGCCTACAATCGCGCCCGTGCGCGTGATCTGAATCTTCATCACGTCGGACGCGCCGTCGATCGGCTGAGGGGCCGGCCCGGCCGGTGTGCCGAGCTCGCGCGTCGAGTCGACGTCTTCGTCCGGGCCGATGGCCGGGTTGGCGAGCGATGCGCCTGACCGGCTAGGGGCCCCCGTGGCGGACGGCACTGTGCTGCCCTCGACGGTCCGTGCCAGGCCGAAGTCCATGACGCGTATCTGCCCGTCGGCGCCAATCATTACGTTCTCGGGCTTGAAGTCGCGGTGAACCAGATCTTTTTCGTGCGCCGCCGCGAGGCCCCGCCCAGCTTCGGCGAAGATCCGCAACACGTCGGGCCAGGCGTGGGGCTCGGCGAGCATCCAGTACGAGAGCGTATGACCGTCGACGAACTCCATCGCGACGAAGACCTGGTCCCCGAAGGCGCCGACGTCGTGCACCGTGATGACGTTCGGGTGCGATAGCTTGGCGATTGCCTGCGCCTCGCGCATCATGCGAATGCGCAACTCGGCCGCCTCCACGCTGTCGCCCGCCTTGGAGCGCAAGACCTTGATCGCCACCTTGCGATTCAGCTGAGGATCATAGGCCGCGTAGACCGCCCCCATGGCGCCCTTGCCCACCAATCCGAGAACGAGATAGCGGCCTATAGTGACCGGAGGCGGAAGCGCATCCTGGCCCCCAGCGTTGATCGAGCTCCGGACTGCCCCCCGATGCGTCAAGCCTAGTCCACATCGGCGCTTTCAGCGCCGTGGTTGACCCCACCCCGAACCCTACAGGCGCACAGACGTAGGCCTGCACCACCACCCGCGATCGTCGCCGTGCCGCTGCCGTGCCGTCACCATGCAGCGCCAACCCGATCGCCCCGCCTCGAACCGTCACCAACCGTCTCCAACTTCCAAGCCACCCTCGCGGACTTACCGGCCCAGGTCGCGTCCCGCTTGGGCGTTTCTTTGGGCGTGAGGTTCATCGGTCAACTGGTTCTAGTCGCGGTTTCCCGCCACCCAGCCGCCGTGCCGTCAGCCGCGTGTGGTAACACCCAGTGATTTCCATCGGAGATATTCCATCGTCAACCCTTGAAGAGGCTGGCGGCCATAGAGACGATCGGGCGCCCGCTGGCGTGGTGGTCACGATGGGCGCGCCGGCGCCGCCTTGCGTGGCGCACCACGAAGCAACCAGCCGGGGTGGCGTTCCGGGCATCAACTTCAACGTGGTCAAGTCGCCCGCGGCGTTCGTGCACGACGCGCCCGGCGCCCGGAAAGCGATGTACGTCGCCTGAGCGGTCTTGTACAGCGCCGCCGCGGTGATGATCTCCGCTGTCGCTGCCTTCGCCGACACCAGCTTTATCTACGGGCGGAACGTCGCGCCGCGCGGCAGTGAAATTGTGAACATCGTTCCGGTCTCGGCGCTGCTCGTGCACGTGACGCTCCCCCCGTGCGCCTTGGCCGCGGCGGCCACGATGGGGAGACCGAGACCCGTGCCGCCTCGATCCGCGCGCGTCGTGAAAAAGCGGTCCCACATTCTCTCGAGTGTCGGCGCTGCAATGACCGGCCCCTGATTGGTCACAGAGATACCGATCCCGTCCCGGGACGACGTCTCGACGCGAACCTCGACTCCCGTGCCCCGCGCCGCATGGGCAGACGCGTTGTCGATCAGGTTGCGCACGGCCGCGACGAGAGCGCCCCGGCGCCCGCGCACGACGACACCGTCGCTGCGAGCGTGCCAGGACACGAGCGCGGGATCGGCCGCGCCCGCGATCGCCTCGGTCACCACATCGCCCACCTCGAGCTCGACCGGTGGCGCGCTGTCGGCTTCCAGTCTCGAGAGCTCGAGAAGACGAGTCACCAGACGATCGAGGCGCCGCGTATCGGAGAGCATGTTGGTGAGGAAGCGCCGGCGTGTTGCGGGGTCGTCGCCGGCGCCCTCGAGCAGCAGCTCCGCGGCGCCGCGCAGGCCCGTCAGTGGCGACTTGAATTCGTGGCTGATGTCGGCGGCGAGCGCGGCGCTCTCGGCCGCACGCGCATCGAGCCGCCGCGCCATCTCGTCGAGCGCGCGAGAGAGGTCGCCGATCTCGTCACGCCGGTCGAGGCGCAGGCTCTCGCCGCCCGCGCCAGCGGCGACGCTCTTCGCGGTTGCCAGCAACTTGCGGAGGGGGCGCGCAATTGTCGCGGCCAGGAAGAGCGAGATCACGGTCGTGATCGCGACGATGACGAGAAGGATCTTGATGAGCCCTCGTCGGAGTCGATGCATGCTCGCGAGCACTGGTACCGTCGAGCGCGTCAGGTAGACCGCGCCCGCGACCGTCCCGTCGCGCCGGGTCAGAGGCAATGCCGAGAACAGATACACGCGCTCGCCCTCGACGGCGCCCGACAGGTAGCGCGGCCAATGCCAGACGCGCGTCGCCGCGCCGTAGTGACCTGCAAGCGCGTTCTTGATCTCGGGGCGACCGGTGACATCCGGTTCGGGGTCCCGTCGGGCGTCGGGCGGCGGTCCGCCGCTCAGGCGCGGGCCTGCCAGCGACGGCGCGCGCTCGATCCCCTCGGGCGGTCCGTGGGCGTGTGAGTCAGCGACGACCCGGCCCGGCGGCACGACGAGGCGGATGCGGGCGCGGGTTTCACCGGCGATTGTCCTCAGCAGGGACGCCCGACCCGCGAGCGCGTCGGGACCAGCCTCGATGTCGTCGCGGAGCGCGGCCCGCAAGACCTCGCCTTGATGGATCATGTCCTTCTCGACGGCATCCAGCATCTCGCGCTCGTAAAAGCGCGCGAAGGCGAGACCGATGACGGGAACCGTCACGATGATGACGTTCACCAGCAGCAAACGCGTGCGAATCCGAAACTGCCATCGCAGCAACCGCGAGAAGGACTCCTTGAAGGTCATGGCGTGCCGGCCGCAGCGGCCTTGTATCCGAGCCCGTGCACGGTCTCGATCGGATCGACGCCGTGTGGCCGCAGCTTGGCGCGAATGCGGCGAACGTGCGTGTCGACCGTGCGCTCAGTGATGTGGTAGTCGGCCTCGCGGACGTGGTCGATGAGCTGCCCGCGCGTCAGGACACGCCCGCCGGCCTCGAGCAGTGCCCGCAGGATCCTGAGCTCGGTGACGGTCAGCTCGATCCGGGTGCCGCGCACGCTGGCCTCGTGCCGGCTCGTGTCGATGATCAGCGGGCCATGCGCGAGGCGCGGCGCCGTCGGTTCCGACCCGTCCCGGGCGCGCGCGCGGCGCAGAACGGCGTTGACCCGCGTGACGAGCTCCCGGGGCCCAAAGGGCTTGGCAAGATAATCGTCGCCGCCGAGCTCGAGCCCCAGGACGCGATCGAGCTCTTCCCCCCGCGATGACAGGAACACGATGGGCGGCCCGCCGCTCGCCGTCGCGCGCAGGCGGCGGCAGAGCGACAGGCCGTCGAGACCGGGCATGACGACGTCGAGGACCAGGAGATCGATCCCACTCGTCTGAAGGCGCGCCCAGGCGGCGTCGCCGTTCTCCGCGATCTCGACGGTGTGCCCGTCCTTGACGAGGGAGTACTGGATCACCTCGCGGATGTTCGCTTCATCATCGACGACGAGGATCCTGGCCATGGTTAGGCGCCGGTGAGCCGCAGCGCCGGACGATCATCGAGCATTTGGCCCAGGCCTTCAACCCGCGCGAGCAATTCCGCTAGCAGGTCGCGCAACCCGTCATCCTTGTCGGTTTGTGCCGCGCCGACGAACCTCACGACCTCGACTTGGATGCCGAGCTGTGACAGCAGCTCCTCGATCTCATCGACCTCGGCCACGAAGCGCGCCCGCAGGTCGCGGAGGCGCTCGATGTTCTGCACGCGGATCGCGGCGCTCGTTCGTGCGTCGGCGGAGGCGGCAGAGCCCTCGTGCGCCAGCTCGTCACTTCGCGCGAGGGCGGCTGGCAGATCGAAGGTCGGGCGCGCCAGCACCTCGTCGAGCTCTTCGATCCGCGTCGAGGCCTCGGTCAGCTTGGCGGCGAGGCGACGCACGCACTCCGGATCGGGCAAGAGCGGAGCGAGCGGCGAGCCCTGCAAGCGCGCCAATGCCACGAGCAGCGAGGACGTCGCGGGATGCGCGTCCTGGAGCGGCTGCGGGCCGCCCGCCGCGGCGACCGCAGCGGGACGGGCCCCGAGCCAGAGCGGCAGCCACAGGGGCCATACGGCCAGGGCGAACGCGACCTCGCCCCAATCGCGCCGCCCGCTGGTACGAGCGTGATGCCGCGCGGCGACCGCGCAGACGATTCCCACGCCCGCATAGAGCGCAAGCAAAGCCGCGGAAAACGCCCCGGCGCTCATCGCAGCCTCGACTGGTAGCCGAGACTGTTGCGATAGTTCCCCTGCGCCGACGAAACGCTGTCTTCGATCGCCTCAGAGAACGAGCCCTCGAGCGGGTGCATGAAGGCGATGCTGGGCGCGCGCGGTCGCACCAGGAAAGGGCGAAACAGCCAGCTCGCCTGAGCTCCGACGATACCCATGGTCGCGAGGACGATGAACGCGACGAAGGCGCGGCCGACCTTGGTGACCGAGATCGCATTCCAAAGGAACCAGAAGCTGACGATTCCAGCGACACCGCACGCGAGAACGGTCAGGACTATGAGTCGGTGGTAGTCGGCTCCCACCGCGTGCGCGGCCCAGATGAGCGGGAGCTCGGCGGCGAGGACGAGCGCACCGCGGGCCAGCGAGGCGACGAGTTGCGCCACCTCGCGGGCCATGTCCGCCGGCCGCTCGAGGGCGCGATTGAGCGTGTACAGAAGCGGTGCCACCACGGCCAGCGTCAAGAGCGTCACGATGGGCAGCTTGATCGCCGCGAAGAGGATCTGGATGCCACCCCGGTAGAATCCGAGCGACGCGCCGAAGACTGCCGTGCACGCGACGAGCACCTGGACATAGGTGCGCGTACGAGCGGCGAGCTCCGTCCGGCTTTCGATCGCGGCGCGCACCTCGGCCGGACTCTTGAGGAGCTGGTCGATGTGGTTCGCGACGGTGTTCGTGCCGACGCCGTCAGCGGGTAGCGAAGCCGATTCCAATGCGAAGGTCGACATGGTCACACCCCCATCCCGGAGACAGCCGGCAACACGAATTGGTCGACCAGGCGGCAGCCGACGATGGCGGAAGCGACGAGCCACGGCACGAGGACCACCGCCGTGTGCGTTCGCGACGCTCCGGGTCGCAGCGCGTGCCAGAGGCGCACGGCGCCCACGAGCAGTCCGCCCAAGAATGCGGCGATTCCGAAGACGAGGGCGTGGTCGCGATAGGAGACGGTCGCGGCGAGGAGCAGGACGGCGGGGGCGAACCCAACGTGCACGCGTCCTGCCGCGGTGAGCGCGTCGGCAAAGGCGCGCCGCACTTCGTCGAGCGAGCCCTTGCCTCCCGTCAAGGCCCAGAGCAGGTACAGCGCTGGACCCATGATCACGGCCGTTGCCAATAGCGCCGCGAGCAGGCTGGGACCGAGCCGTAAGGTTGTGCCAAAGCCGAAACGCAGGCCCGGCAACGCGCCGAGCAACAGCGGTCCGCCAAGGGCCCAGTAGGTGCGAGGTCTGGACAGAGCGAGCATTTGTGCCATCGGGAGCTCCTTTCGAGGTGAGCCCAGGATGGCGAGCCGAAGAGGCGGCACGGCGGCGCGGATGAGGAGAGACGCAGAAGAACTTGTGGCGAAATTGTGGCGGGGAAGGCCCATGCGGTACGAGCCGAGAGGGTAGTCAGTCGGCTGTCGGTCGAACCGGAATATCCACCAACCTTGTTCTCGCGCGTCACTCCGCCGGCTTGGTGGGCTTTCGTCGTTGGTTTTGCTTTTGCGCGGACTTGATCTGGTCGACGACCGCTGGAACGTCCGCAAGCTCGATTCGCTGTTCGCTGCCGTCGGAGGCCACGTGGATGACGGCGACGACGTTCAGGTGATCGATCGCAACCTTGAGGTTGCGGTTCTTTCCCCGCGACGTGGTCGTCACCTCGATCTTCGTGCGCAGGGTCGGGCGGCGGTCGCGAAGCATGCGCGCCAGAAACGGCCGCACGGTGTTGCTGAACTTGAGCCCGAACCGGCGGCGCATCTCGCCGGTGACGAGATCGATCGAGATCAGCTCGTCGCCGCGGCCGGCCCATTCCATCGCCACGGTTTCCGCAGCCGGGTACAGGGCCTCGAGATCGGCCATCTTGAATCCATACTCCGACAGCTTGTCGGCGACCCACTTCGCGTCGAGGGACAGCGCACCCACGTTGCGATCCGGGGCGCGCGCGGGCAAATCCAGCTGGTTCATGGACGCAGTCTACGCTCGTGGCCGCGGGCTCGTCTCGGAGCTCTTTCTGGCCGGTCGGGACGTCAATCGATGCACGTCCCCTCTCAGGTCTTCAAACTCTCGCGCAGGAGCCCGCGAAATTCTGTCGCGGCGCGGCTGGATCCCTGGCCGCCGAGGTCATTGAGCCACACGTGATCCTGCAGGGGCTCACCGGTCGCACCGACGACGGCAAGCTGACGAGCGCGCCGAAAGGGCTCTGCGACGTCCGCAGGAACGACGGCGGCGACGTTCCCGCGGAGCGCGAGCTCGAGCGCGAGGTCGGTGCTCGCGACCCAGGCTCGAATTCGTTCGCGCGGGACGACGCGATTGTCGAAGTGGTGCCGCGTCCATCTGTCGATGAGCGGCGCGCTTCGATAATAGTCCACGTACGACAACGCGCAGAGCTTCTCGAATGAGCGCGGCGTGCCCCCGGTCGACGGACGGGTCACGAGGACCAGGGGCCGAACGGTGAGCTTCTCCGATCGAATGCTGGTGGCCTGCTGCCCCGTCGGTCGCAAGGACAGCGTCATATCGAGCTTGCCTGCGAGCAGTTGAGCGATGAGCCACGCTTGCGGCGCGAAGGAGATCGTGACCTCGACACGCGGATGTCGATGGGTGAACGCGTCGACGGCGCCGGCAAGACGGAATCGAGAGAACCCGAGGAACAGACCGATCCGCACCGGACCCCTGACCTCGTGCGCGAGTCCGAGCACGTCCTCGAGCGCGATGTTCATCCGCGAACGAACATCGGAGGCGGCCTGCTGGAGCAGCTTGCCCTCGTTCGTCAGGACCAGTCCCCGTCCCACGCGATGGAAGAGCGCCACCCCGAGCTGTCCCTCGAGGGTGCGCAGGCTGTGACTGACCGCCGACCGAGTCAGGGCCAGGTGTGCCGCGGCGGCCGTCACCGAGGCCAACTCGGCGATCGCCAAAAAAGTCGCGACCTTGTTGAGATCCACATTGTGCAATTCCATTGGACATAAGGGCTCACAGGTTTCGCTTTTCTTGTCAATCGTCAGGCCCCAGAGTTGCCCCATGACCATCGACTCAACCATCGCCCGCGTCGACCCCGAGCTGTGGTCCGTCATACAGCAGGAAAATCGGCGCCAGGAAGAGCACATCGAGCTCATCGCTTCGGAGAACTATGCGTCGCCTGCCGTGATGGCAGCGCAGGGCACCCAGCTCACCAACAAGTATGCAGAGGGCTATCCCGGCAAACGTTACTACGGCGGTTGCGAGTTCGTTGATCGAGCCGAGCAGATGGCCATCGACCGGGTGAAACTCTTGTTCGGCGCCGAACACGCCAACGTTCAGCCCAACTCCGGGTCGCAAGCCAACCAAGCCGTGTTCTTCGGTTTGCTCCAGCCGGGTGACACGATCATGGGTATGAGCCTTGCCGAAGGCGGCCACCTCACCCACGGGATGCCGCTGAACATGAGCGGGAAATGGTTCAAGGCGGTGGGCTACGGCCTCGATGCCGGCGAAGCGATCGACTATGACGGGATGGAACGTGCCGCTCACGAGCACAAGCCGAGACTGATCATCGCCGGTGCCTCGGCCTACAGCCTGCGCATCGATTTCGAACGTTTTGCAACGGTCGCCCGGGACGTTGGTGCGTACTTCATGGTCGACATGGCGCATTACGCCGGCTTGATCGCCGCTGGCCTCTATCCGGACCCGGTGCCCCACGCCGATGTCGTGACCTCGACGACGCACAAGAGTCTACGAGGCCCGCGCGGCGGCTTCATCCTCATGAAAGACGCCATCGCGAAGGCCATCAATGGGGCGATCTTTCCCGGGATCCAGGGCGGCCCCTTGATGCATGTCATCGCCGCCAAGGCCGTGGCCTTCAAGGAGGCGATGGAACCCGAGTTCAAGATCTATCAGCAACAGGTGATGACGAACGCGGCCGTGCTCGCCGAGCAATTGGCGGCGCGCGGTCTGCGCATCGTCAGCGGCCGGACTGAGAGCCACGTGCTGCTGGTCGATCTTCGCTCGAAGAGCGTGACCGGGAAGGAGGCCGAAGCTCTGCTGCAACAAGCGCACATCACATGTAACAAGAACAGCATCCCGCTCGACCCCCAAAGGCCGATGGTGACCAGCGGCATCCGTTTGGGCTCTCCGGCAATCACCACCCGCGGGTTCAAGGAAGAGCAGTCCCGCACGACGGCGACGCTGATCGCCGACTTGCTCGACAACCCTGGCGACGAGGCGAACATCGCGGCCGTGCGGACCCGGGTGGCGGAACTGGCGCGCGCCTTCCCGGTCTATCGCTGACGTCCAACGGTCGGGCGCCCATTGAGCGGGCGACCTGTAAGGTCGTATCGTGTACCAATTTCCTGAAATTGGCCCCTTGATGCGGAGTGGGCGAAACACTTTCGACTAGAGGGCCCCGCCTCCCCGCCGGCACGCCGGCGCAACTCGGGTCTCATCCGAGCCGAGCGTAGTTCGTCGAGTCGGTAGGCCTTTGAAGTCGACTACCGGATCCCCCAAGCGGCACGGGCGCGCTGCATTGCCCAAGCTGCGCGCGGCGATTGAGGCGGGGCTGGATGTTCGGAACTTCGAGTCGGTATACCACCACACCTATGAAGACGTCTCGCGCTGGATCCGTGCGCTCGGGGGGCCGTCGTCTGAACGAGAAGATCTGATCCAAGAGATCTTCTTGATCGTTCACCGCAAGCTTCCGCGTTTCGATGGCGCGAATCTAGGTGCCTGGCTCTATCGAATCACGGCTCATCGCGTACGCGACTTCCGCCGGCTGTCGTGGTTCAGGTACGTCTTCGGGACCGGCGCTCTCTCTGTCGAAAAGCTCGAATCGGCTGATCCCAATCCGGTCATGTCGTTCGAGACGACCGAGAAGCGCCGCGAGCTGGAGCGTCTGCTATCGATGCTGAGCTCACGGCTTCGCGCAACGTTCGTTCTCTTCGAGATCGAAGGCTACACCGCCGAGGAGATCGCGGACTTACAAGGCGTATCGATCAATACCGTGAGGGCCCGGATTCACCGCGCGCGGAAGAGGCTCGTCGATGAAGTCCGCACCGCGCGAGATCGCGCCAGCTGACGCCCTCCATCGCTTGATTCACTCAATTGAAGGGCGGCATCGAGAACGGAGCCGTGCCCAAGGGATCCGTGTCGTCGACGCGGTGTTGCTGCACGACCAAGGGCTCACCGAGCCACGCGCGCAACGCCGCTACCTGGCAAGCCGTGAGCGGAGTGCGCAGATTCGCGCCCATCTCGTTTTGGGGGGGCATGATCCGCGATTTCGAACAGGTGGCCGGATTGGCGGCGGCGATCACGTCGAGCACGATCTGGAACCGCTTGGGCGGCGGCGTTTCCGGGCAAGATGACGGGTGGGCGCCGGCAGTTATCCAATCATAGGCATGGTCGAATCCGCCGTTGGCCATCGTGGATGCGGCGTCGATGACGTGACATCCATTGCCTCCTCCGCAGGCCGTGATGAGGAAAGGCTGTACGTCCTGCTGGAATCTGACTGGTGACGGAAGGTTGCAGTTTCCCGGGTCATCGCCGGCGCCACCTGTCCCGAGACCAGCACCGCCGGCGCCAGAGCGACCACCCACACCCGCACCGCCGGCGCCAGAGCGACCGCCCGTGCCAGCGCCGCCGATCCCGGTGACGCCTCCCTGCCCCGCGCCTGCGGCCCCGCCCACACCCAACATCCCTCCGACACCCGGGGAACCGCCCATCGAGGCTCCCCCGGCGGATGTGGTCACCGTCCCTGCCGAGCCGCCGGCGGCGCTCACGGTAGCATCGCGCTCGAGGGAGGAGGTGCTGCTGCAAGCAACGAACAACAGTGCCACGACGATGCAGGCTGACAGGCCATTCCAACGGCGCGAACGATTCATCTCCCTAGGCAAAGGGGAACGGGCGGCACAATCGCTGCACTCTTTTTTGCGCCCCTGGTCCGTCACGGGGCTCGCGCGCAGCGGGCACCGTGAAATGCATTGCGCGCGAGCGGAACGTCGCCATCTCGAGCGACGGGCAGCAGATTGTCGGTGTCCGTTCCAAAGGATCCACCTCGCGTCACGCGATAAGAGAAGTCGGTCAACTGAACACAATCGACGCAGGGATCGGCGTAGGGCGCCAGCCAATCGAGCGTCCACTCCGACAGCTCACCCGCGAGGTCGAGCTGACCCCATCGCCCCGCGCCGAGCGTCGCGGTTCCGACCGGCGCCAGGTTCTCGACGCCGGAACACGCGTTGGAGCCGAGCGGATAGTTGCAATCGGCGATGGCGTGAGCGATGCCGGTGCCGGGGTCATTTGTGCCCCAGGGGTGGGCGCGCTGCTCGCTGCCGCCGGCTGCCGCGTATTCCCACTCGGCCTCGCTGGGGAGAAAGCCACCGTCCCAGATGCAGAAGGCGTAGGCGTCGAACCAATCGACGCAGTTGATTGGCAGCGCCTCGTTGGGCCCGGCGGCGGCCGTCCAGCTCTGGAATGAAGGCTCGCAGCTCAGACGGGTGGTCCAGTCCGCGGTGGTCGTGGCCAGTTGAATATCGTCCCCATCCTTCCAGCCCGGTTCATGACCGCTGCCGGCGCTATCGTTCAATCCCTGCCCCTGGGCAAGATGCACGTGTTTGCCGGCACCCGGCGCCGGAATCCAGCCAGTGGCGCTCGCGGCCACGAACTGACGAAACCGTCCGACGGTGATCAGGTAGCGGTCCAGCCGGAACGCGCTGATCGACGCCGGATCGGCCGCGCCCGTCGGTCCGTTGCCGTCATTCGCATAGGTGCGGTCATAGCTTCCCGCGGCGACGATCGGGCTCGCACAGCAGCTCTCCCCGCTCGCACTGCAAAGGCTGGTGCCCGGCCCAACCGGGAAGCAACTCACGGCGCTGAACATCGACGCAGGCGCTCTCTCACAACCAAACACCCCCGCCAGCACAGCGGCCGTCACACCGATCCGGGCGCCGCTCCTGAATGCCACGGTTTTGATTCTGGCAGCGCGCTCGCGCTCGAGTCCAGACCCTCGTGGCAGCTTCGCGTTATCGACTGACGTCGTGCTTCATCGATTCGGACGATGCACCACATTTGCCCAGGTCCCACCCTTTTACTGGTCACCGAGGATGAACAGATGATGAAACGTGACCTCCGGTTCTCGCGCCGCCGCCTCCTGAAGTCGATCGGCGCAGGTGCGGCTCTCCTGCCGATGCTGCACGCGGATCGCTCGGACGCCGCATGCTACGTCGGCGGCATCAAGCGGCTCTACATTCTCGCCTGGACCAACGGGATGCTCAGCAGCATCAACAACTGGGCGACGGCGGGCAACACCCCCGGCAGCTGGTCGCTCGGTTCGATGGGCTTTCAGGACTCGCTCATGCCGTACATGAACGACCTGCTCCTGCTGAAGGGCGTCGACTACAAGTTCATTCGTGACATGCCCGGCTCCGGTGAGCGCACCGGGCACGCCTGTTTCCCAGGCATGCTCACGGGCGCTTTCTATCAACTGCTCTCGTCGGGAACCAGCTCGGACCTCGCGGGGGGAATCTCCGTCGATCAGTACATCGGCAACAAGCTCCAGGCCGGCGGGTACAAGGGTTTGGTCAGCCTGAATCAAGGGACCTTCGTGGTGAGCACGGGCCACCTGTCCTGGAAGGCGGCGGGCCAGGTCGTGCTGCCCAATCCCGACCCGGCCAGCGTCTTCAATCTCTACTTCAAGGGTGCGCTGCCGACGACGACGCCGCCCACGACCATGCCGACAGACGCGGGCGCGACGACGCCGCCGCCAGTCGACAACACCATCGCCATTCGCAAGAGCATCCTCGACTTCGTCATGACGGATCTCAACCGCTTCTCGAACATCGTCGGCAGCGACGACAAACAAAGCATCGAAGCACACTTGACCTCGGTTCGCGAGATCGAGATGCGCTTGCAGAACATGGGCGGCAGCGGCCCGGTGACGGCGGTCGACGGCGGCGGGCAAATCTCCACCGCGACGGGCAGCGCCGCGTGCAGTGTTCCCAGCACCGCGGGCGAGCCCACACCGACGGCCGTGACCAGCGTCCCCGCCATCACCAAGCTTCACATGGACCTGGCGGTGGCGGCGTTTGCCGCCGACCTCACGCGCGTGGCGGTGATGCAGATATCCGATCAAGGCGCTGCGAACCTGGTGATGAACTGGCTGGGATTCGCCAAGGGCGGGCCGCTGGCGTCCGATCCCAACACCGGGGACGCTAACGGCTTTCACGCTATCGCGCACGAGAACACGATGCGCAAGGTCACCTGCGACAGCTGGTTCCAGTCGCAGATCGCATACATCGTGGGTCAGCTGAAGAGCATCACCGACCCCACCGGAAAGTCGATGCTGGACAACAGCGTGGTGGTCGCGATGAACAGCATGCGCAGCGGTACGCACGAAACCACTGGGGTGCCGGTCGTGATGGCGGGCAGTTGCGGCGGCTACTTCAAGACCGGCCGTAGTCTGGCATTGCCTGCCGGCACACCAAACAACGGACTACTGGTGGCGCTGTGCAATGCGATGGATACGCCCGTCGCTACCTTTGGCGAGACGTCGTACGGCGGCGAGCTGACCGCTCTCAAAGGCTGACCGTGCTCGCGATCAAAACCAGATCACCGGGAGATCATCAATGAGAGCGCTTTGTTTGACGCGGCCATTCGCGGCCACCACCAGTCTGTTTCTTGCAGCGGCGCTGGCATCCTGCAACGGTCAGATCGGATCCGCCGGAACGGGAAACGGGACTGGCAATACGCCCGGGTCGAACGGCAGCGGAAGTGGCAGCGGCAGTGGTAATAGCCCCGGAACTGGCAGCGGTAGCGGCGGCGGTTCCGGTACCGGGCCGACCGGAGGTCCCGGTGTTCCGATCACCACCACCGGGACGGCGCCCGCCGAGAGCGCCGGCACGCTGATGATGCGGCGTCTCACCTACGGCGAATACGATCACATGCTGGCCGACCTGATCGGGGACACGACGGCGCCGGCCGAAGGCGGCAACGCGTGGTCACCAGACGCGCCCAATGCCGTGGGTTACGTTGCGCCAAACAACGTCGCCGACCTGCAGGTCGATCTCTACAACCAGACGGCCGACACGGTGGTCGATACCGCATTTGCCGCGCTGGCGGCCGGCAAGCCGGCAGGCAGGCTCATGATCCCGTGCAAGGCGCCGGCGAACGCCGCGGCCGAGACCACCTGTGCGACCCAATTCATCACGACCTTTGGCCTCGAGGCCTACCGGCGGCCGATCTCGAGCGCCGAGCAGACCGATCTGCTGGCGCTGTTCACGAAGGTCCGCGGGCTGGGCCTGTCATTCACCGCGTCGCTCGGCGCCGTCACCAAAGGAATGCTGCAATCGCCGAACTTCCTCTACCACTGGGAGATCGGCCCCACCAAACCGGTAGCCGGTGCGGACGGCCTGGTTCCCCTGACGCCGTGGCAGGTCGCTTCACGCCTGGCCTCCACGATCTGGCTCACCACGCCCGACGACACCCTGCTGCAGGCGGCACAGGGCGGAAAGTTGAACACGGTCGCCGACGTCTCGACGCAGGTGACGCGCATGCTGGCCGATCCGCGCGCCGCCAACGGACTCTTCAGCTTTCACTCGCAGTGGCTGTTCAACTTCGGCAGCCAGGGGCGCGACATCACCCAGCCGCTCACGAAGTCGAGCCCGCTGTTCACCACGGCGGTGGCGCAGGGCGTGCAGCAGGAGTTCACTCAGTTCATCAGCTCGGTCTATACCGGGGACGGAACGCTGCAATCCCTCTTCACGGCGCCCTACTCTTTCATCAATCACGATCTCGGCGTGATCTACGGCGTGACCGGTCCGGCCACCGGATTCGCCAAGGTCGCGCTCGATCCCAACCAGCGCGGCGGCATCTTCACGCAGACGGCGTTTCTGGCAACGCTGGCCAGCGACGGCGCCGACAACCCGGTGTACCGGGGATTGTCCGTCTACCTCAAGGTCCTGTGCGGAAACATCGGGTCGCCACCCGCGAACGTACCGGCGGTGACATTCAAGGCCAACGGCACCACCCGCCAATCGTACGACGCGCACGGCAGCTCCGCGTGCGCGATGGGGTGCCACAACCTCTTCGATCCGCCTGGCTTCGCGTTTGAAAACTATGACGGCATCGGCGCCTACCGGACGATGGAGGCGGGACAGTCGGTCGACTCGACCGGCACGCTGGTGACGCCGGGCAATGCGATGATCTCGTTTCAGAACGCGCTCGATCTGTTCAAGCAGCTCTCGAAGAGCACCGAAGCGCAGAGCTGCATTGACCGGCAGTGGACTCGATTCATGATGGGCCGGCCCGAAACCACCGACGAGGCGGGTTCGATGTCGCTCGCGTTCCAGAAGGCGGCGGCGACGACGGGATTCTCGGTGCGCGATCTCGTGACCACGCTGCTCACCTCGAAGGCGTTCACGTATCGGCGCCTCTCTCCCGGCGAGATGCTCTGAGCGCACGCTTGCGGTTCACCGGAACGGGCGCCTGGTGCCTCGCCTTGCTCGGCGTCACCCTCTCTTGCCGGTCATCGAAGCCGGCACCACCGGCGGTCGAGCGGTGGGCGCGGTGGCCGATGCCCAATCCGCGCCTGCCGGGCCTACCCAACCCGCATGACTACGATCTGAGCACCGCGGGCGTGGTCGTGGATCGAGTTACAGGTTTGATGTGGCAGCGGCAGCTCGCGAGCACGAACGCCCCCTGGGAAAAAGCGCGGCAACAGTGCGAGTCCCTGTCGCTCGCCGGTCACAACGATTGGCGCCTGCCGTCGCGGATCGAGCTGGTCACATTGCTGGATACGACGCGCACGCAGCCCTCAATCGATACCGGCGCGTTCCCGGGCACGCCCAATGACTGGTTCTGGACATCGTCGCGGGCGGCCGACGATCCCAACGCGGCCTGGTATGTGTATTTCTACTTCGGGTACCCGAGGACCGACGACGTCAGCAACGGCTTTTCGGTGCGCTGTGTTCGAACCGACCGCCAGCCGCCGGCGCTGGCGACCCGATACGAGATGCAGGCCGCCGATGTTCGAGACCTGGCCACTGGTCTGCGTTGGGAAAGGGCGCCGACCGCGCAGACCATGTCGTTCGAGGACGCGCGCAGCTATTGCGATGGGCTGACGCTGGACGGCCGCGCGCACTGGCGCGTGCCGACGCTGCCCGAGCTGCTCACGCTGGTCGATGAGCACGTCGCCGCGCCCGCGATCGATCGAGCGGCCTTCCCCGGGGCACCGGCCGACGCAGTCTGGACCTCCTCGACCCTCGCCAACGGAACCGAGCTGGCTTGGTACGTGCGGTTTGACCGGGGAAGCGGGCTCTACGGGCGTCTCATCGAACCATTTCACGTGCGGTGCGTGCTGTGAGCCGCCGTCAAGCGAGATCAGCAGGAGGTCCGGAGATGATGCGGTTTCAAAAGACCCTTTCGGCGGCGCTGGCCCTATGCATCGGCGCGTGCGTCAACGCGGGGAACGAGCATCCCGATGGCGCCGGCGGGAGCACCAGCCCGGGCGACCGAGGTGCGGGCGGGCGAATCGATGGAACCGGCGGCACCACGAAGGGTACGGGAGGAGCGGCCGACAACGGTGGCGGCGGATCCGGTGCCGCGGGGATCGGCGGCGCTGGAGGAACCGGACCGACCTCGATGGGCGGCGCCGGCGGATCGAATTCTCCGACGGGCACGGGCGGCAAGGCACCCGCCGTCGACGGTGGCGGCGCCGGGGGCACACGCGCCGACGCTGGCAGCGCGCCCGACGCGCGACCGATTCTGAAACCACCCGTCCCCGATACCAGCTCGCCCATCCCGATCTCGCGGCCCGGCGGGACGTATCACGTCGAAGGCAATCTCCCCTACGGGCCGCTGCCCGCGCAACGACTCGACGTGATCTATCCGCAGGGGGCGGGCCCGAGCGGAACCATGACGCTGCCCGGAGTCATCATGTTCCACGGTGGTGGCTGGATCGAGGGCGACAAGCAAACCATGTCGAGCTTCTACAATCGCTTCCTCGCGCATGGTTTCCTGGTATGCAATGTCGAGTACCGCGTCGCCGACGGTTCGGCGACGGGAGCGATCGCGCCTGCCGCGATTCAGGACGCGCTTCTCGCCGCGAAGTGGTTCTGGGACTATCTCGACTACTATCACGTCGACCGGACCAAATACGTCGTCACCGGCGCGTCCGCGGGCGGCAACCTGGCATTGATGGTCGGCATGGCCACGCCCGATGCCCAACTCGGCCCCACGAGCCCCGCGGACTACCAGATCGCGGCCATCGTCAACGGTTACGGTCCACCCGACGTCACCGATCTGCTGAACCGGGGGACGTCTTTCGCGGTTCAGTGGCTACCACCATCGGTGCCCAACCGCGCGGCTCTGGCCCTGCGAGTCAGCCCGCTCACGTACGCGCGAGCTGACATCCCGCCGTTGATCACGGTCCAGGGCGCGAACGACACCACAGTCCCGGTGGCTGAGAACCAGCACCTGGACCAGGTCCTGAAGGCGGCCGGCGCCGACGCGCAGATTCACCTGGTTCCCGGCGCGGGGCACGGATTTGCCACGCCGCCGACCGCGTATCCAGACGCGGAGATGGCGATGTTCGGTTTTCTCGTGGCCCACGGAATCGGCAAATGAAGCTGGTTTCAGCGACGCTTCTGCTCGTTCTCTCTGCGAACATCGCAGTGTCTTGCTCATCTCCCTCCGGACCTCCGAATGGCGGAACCGGGGGAACCAAGGCAGGCGCGGGCGGTACGCCCGCGGCGGGAGGAGGCGGCGAGATTGGAATCGGCGGTCAGGCGGGCAGCGCGACGCCGACTGACGCGGGGACGTCGGTCGCCGACGGCGGACGTGGCAGCGGCGGCGCCGGCGGAGGCGCCACCGGAGTGGGAGGCGCCGTCACTGCGACGGGAGGCGTCGGCGGAACGACCACAGGAACGGCGAGCATCAGCCTGACGCCTTCCTGGCCGACCGCCGCGATCTTGACCGGCGTGCGCGACGTGCTCACGCCGGCCGCGACGCAGACCGTGCAACTGCGAAACGAGGGAACGACGCCAGTGATGGTGACCGGGCTCTCGCTCGCGGGACCCAATGCCGCGGCGTTTCGACTGACCAACACCGCCACACCGCTCACGCTGGCGGGCGGTGCCAGCATGCCGATTGCCGTCGAGGTCATGACGACCGGGACGGCGTTGCCGGCGGCGCCGCCGCAAAACAGCGGCGGCACGTTGCTGACCGCGACGCTCAGCGCGACGTCGACGGGAGGCGGAGCGGCGCAGGCGACGATCTACGGCCTGCTGCTCACGACCGCCACTCACGAGGTGACGCTCGGGCAGATTCTGACGACGCTCGCGATCAAGCTGAACGTCGGGCTCGCGCAGAACAACGCCAATCCAAACACGGGAACGGTGCAACAGCTCCCCAAGGTCGAGGTCGGTACCGACGAGATCGCGGCACCGCTGTTTCGGAAGCTCGGCACGGGCAACGCGACGATGGAAGCCGTCGCGCGCTTTTCACCCAAAGGACCGATGCCCTTCGGTTGGTATCCCGCAGGCACGCCCGCGACGCGCAATGTGGTCGCGACGATGGCGTCGATGCCCGACGCGCAGACTTCGGACAAGGCACGGATGGTGTTGCCACCGCTCACCGGATCGACGGACTTCAACCCCGGCACGGCAACGTTTGGTCTATGGGTTTATACCGATCAACTCAGCCAGCTTTACGACACCGGTGGAACGGCGACCAACGGCGACTACGACTACTCGGAGGACGCCGCGAACTCGCCGGCCAATGTCCATCGCATGAAGGTTTATCCGCTCAAGAACGCCGCTGGCGTCGTGGTCGCGGGAAGCTACCTCGTGGCGGTCGAGGAAGCCGGGAACGGCGACTACCAGGACTACGTCTTCATCCTGTCCAACGTCGCTCCGGCCAACTGATCAGCGCGTCTTCGCCGGGCTGGTCTTGGCGGGAGCGTTCACCTGCCGCAGCTGCACGTAGTCGCTCAAGATCGCGAGTGACTCGTTCAGCACCAAGTCGTCGGCGGCAGCACTGTCAGCCGACTCCTGGTCGCTCTCGGCGTCACCGCTGGCGCCAGCGTCGGGGTGCCGCTTGACGGTGGCCGATTCGGGTGCGGGCAGCCCGGCGCGGGACGCGTTCTTGGTCGTGATGACGTAAGTGGTGCGCTCGGCGGCGGCAGCCCGCACATCATGCGCGATCTCCTGATCGAGTTGCTTCGTGGTCGCCAGCTCGCGACGGCGCTCGGCTTCGTTGAGCGTCATGCGCCCACTGGCGAGCCTCTCCTTCAAGGCGGCAACCTCCTGACGCAGATTCGAGAACGCCCGATTTCCAGCCATGCGCCGCGACGAACGTTCCGCCAAGGCGGCTCGGTAAGCGGCTACGCGGTTCACCGGCTGGTACGGCACCGGCGCGATCGTGTCCCAGGGCAGCGGATCCTCGAGCTCCGCCTCGCCGATGCGCGCCAGGTCGCTCTTCGACGGCAGGACGACGTCGGATGCGACTCCGCGCAACTCCGTCGAAGCGCCGCTCGGTCGATAGAACTTGCCGATGGTGATCTTGAGCCCGCCCGGATCGTACGTGTAGGCGAGCTTGGCCTCGTCCATGATTGGCGCCAGCGGGAAGATGGTCTGGACCGTCCCTTTGCCAAAGGTCGACGAATCGCCGACGATCAGCGCTCGGCCATAGTCCTGCAGCGCACCCGCGGCGATCTCCGAAGCCGACGCGCTGAAGCGGCTGGTCAGCACGACCAGCGGCCCGTCGTACGCGACGCCAGGGTCGGGATCATTGTTGACCTGGATCTCGTTCTTGGGGTCGCGCGTCTCGACAATGGGGCCGCTGGCCAGGAAGAGGCCGGTCAACCGGATCGCCTCGTCGAGCGACCCGCCCCCGTTGTGCCGAAGGTCCAGGATCATCCCCTGGACTGACTCCGCCCGGGCTTTCTCCAGAAGCTTTGCCAGATCTCGCGATGCGCCCCCGCTAGGCTTTTGCTCGCTGCCGCCGTCCGTGTAGAAGGATGGCAGGTCGACGACTGCCCATCGCAGATGCCCGCCGGCCGCCGCGGGCACGTCGATGATTCGCATCTTGGCCTGCTGATCCTCGAGCTTGACCTCGTCGCGAACCAACCGAACGGCCCGGGGAGCGCCGGGTGATCCCGCGGGTGGAAGCAGCGTCAGCGTCACGACCGACCCTTTCGGCCCGCGAATGAGCTGGACGATCCGCGTGAGCGGCATCTCGCTGACGTCCACCGGCGTGCCACGGTCCTGGGCGACTGCGGTGATGCGGTCGCCCGGCTTGAGCAGCCCGCTCCGCGCGGCCGGGCCGCCCGCGATCAGCTCGTGGATCGTGCAGGTACCGTCCTTGCTGACCAGGGCCGCGCCGATGCCCGCGACCGAGAGGTTCATCTCGATCGCGAAGGTTTGCATCTCCTCGTGCCCCAGGTAGTCGGAGTGGGGATCGTAAACGTGGGCCAGGGAATCGAGGTAGATCGCCAGGATGTCGTCGTTGTGCAGGCCGTGCATGAACGACTGCCGCTGCTGGTGCCGGCGCAGCAGCTTGGCCGCGATCGCCGCCGTGGTCTGTTTGTCGTCGCTGAGCCTCTCGTCCAGGACCTCCGATCGCAGGGCCTGGCGCCAGAGAGCGCGCGATTCGGTCAGATCGCGCGGACGCGGCGCGTTCTTTCGTTCGAATGTGAAGACGTCGTGGCCAGTGAAGTCGAACTGGGCGGCGTGCAGAAGCTCGGTATCGAACGTGACTTGTTGATCGAGGCGTTCGAGATAGCGCCGGAAGATGGCCTGCGCCAGGCGCGTATCTCCGGCCTCTGTCGTCGCGCGCGCCAGCTCCCGGGGATGGCCCGTGAGCTCGGCGACGTCGCTTTGCAGAAATAGCGACCGAGCTCCATCGAGTGCCTCGAGATACCGGGTGACGAGCTTGCTCGCCAGCTGCTCGTCGAGGGGATGGTGCGCGAACTGGGAACGCGCCAGCAGCGATGCGACGAGCCGCGTGGTGTTGGCGTCGGTCGTCCCGTGGTCGGCCGCCGAATGAGCCCGGGGACGCGGCCGCGCCACGACCCCGGCGACCACCGCGGCGCCAACCAGCACTGTGAATAGACTCAAGTGGGATCGTTTCAACATCGGCTCTCAGCATTATAGGATCAGGATCGCCGTGGCGGTGGTCGAGACCAGTCAGGTTATGATTGGGTCCGGGCGGATGATGGATCGGCATCGCGATGGGAGGCTGCGATTCGTGCAATCGCTCGGCGCGATGGCGGCCGGCGCGGGATTGCTCGCGCTCGTTGGGTGCCGGCCCGCGGTGCCTCCGGCGCGGCCCGTGTCCGAATCCGCCGGCACTCCGCCAGCGCCATCCTCGCCCGAAACGGCGACGGCTGCGACGCAGGTCCCACCCCGGAGCTCGCTCGACAGCGATGGCGACGGTGTCGCCGACGACCAGGACAGCTGCCCCGACGAGCCAGGCATGGAGGAGCCTTCACATGCCATTGACGGCTGCCCGCACGGTCGCTCGCCCGACCACTGGCCTCCCTGGATCCAGATCATCGACTGGGTCCCCTTTGCGAGCGGTGAGGCCGTCATCGACGCCGACGCTGCCGACCTGCTCGACAACCTGGCTTCCGCCCTTCGTGCCTCGGACTTGATTCTGATGGAGGTCATCGGGCACGCGAGCGCTGAAGAGCAGGGAGGGTCGAAGCTGGCGCTCGCGCGTGCACGCGCCGTGATCGACGGGCTGGTCGCGCGCGGAGTCGAGCGCGCGCATCTGACCCCGCGCGCCGATCCGCAACCGCTCCGTCCCCACTGGGGCACGGCTCAGCGTATGGGGGACTGGCGCGTCGAATTCCGCACCCTCCGGACCGTCAAGGCTGCCCTCGGCGCGGATGGCTGGCACCTCACGCCTCCCTGTCGCAAAGAGCAGCCAATACCGCAGACCATTGAATTCGTGCGCGACGGCGATCGTCTCGTGCCGGAGGCCGGCGCGGCGCTCGATGAGGTGGCGGCCTTCCTCCAGCAGCATCCGGAGGTGGGCAAGGCGAAGTTGTTGCCTTCGTTCGAAACCCCTGGGGTTCCCGTCATTTCGGACCAGATCAGCGTGCTGACCGTCGGCGCCGTCGAGCGGCGGGGCCTGGCCCGGGCACTGGTCAATGCCGTTCGCGCCGCACTGATCGCGCGCGGTGTGCCCGCCGAGCGCCTCATACGCGGCATTCCCCGCTTTCCGTTGCCCGGCGCTGAGCGCTATGTTCAAGTCATTGTAAACTTGCCGAACCCCGACCGGGATCCTATCGCTCCTGGCTGCGTCGAGGGCGGCTGAATTGTCACCTCTAGCCACGGTCTCGACGCGAACGCGAACGGCACTCTTCACCCTCGTCGGCCTGTGCGTTTCTGCGGCGGGCTTGTCCCGCTCGTTCGCCGAGACAGAGCTCCGTTGGCGGGTCCTGCAGCCTGGCGTCGAGTACGCAGTCGTCGACCCTCATGTATCGCGATCGCTCGAGATCGATGGTCACATCCATGTGGTCCGCGTCGATCCCGCTCTCGTGCCCCTGCAGGCATTCATGGCGGGCACTCTCGACGGGCGCGCCCGGCCAGCAGCCGAGTGGTGCCGCGAACAGCGTCTCGCCGTCGCGATCAACCTGGGCATGTATCGCGAAGACGGGCGAACCAACAGCGGCTACGCGCGCGCCGGCCGCTACGTCAACAACCGGCGCTGGATAAACAAGTACAAGACCGCGCTCGCGTTCGGCCCGACCAAAGCCAGCGCGCTGCCCGCGGCGGTGATGGCTGACCTCGATGACGCGCACGAGCGAGAGCGCCTCGCTGAATACGAGACGGTCGTGCAGAACCTGCGGCTGATTCGTGCTCCAGGGCGCGGTGTATGGCCGGAACAAGATCGGCGATGGAGCGAAGCTGCCGTGGCCCTGGACAAAGCGGGACGCGTCCTCCTCATCTTCAGCCGCTATCCCCACTCAATGAAAGAGCTCAACGACATCTTGCTGTCTCTTCCCCTGGAGATCACGGCCGCGATGCACGTCGAGGGAGGCCCCGCAGCCAGTCTTTCGATCCACGCGGGCGGCGTGGACCTCGACCTGAACGGAAGCTACGAAACCGACTCCAACGAAACCGATGATGAGCACCAACAGTGGCCGATCCCGAACGTTTTTGGCGTTCGACGCCACTGAGCTAGCCGTGCGCGTGCATCAATCCTGGACGAGCGGCAAGCCCGCGTTGGCCCAGCTACGGGTGCCACCTACGAGATTGTAGAGATTCGTCCGGCCCAGGCTGTCAGCGAGGCGAGCGGCGGCCTCGCTGCGCACGCCGGCGGCGCAGACGAAGATGATGCCGTCGCGCGGGAGCTCAGCCTTTGCGTTCGAGCGCAGCTTCTGGAGGGGAACGAGCCGCGCTCCGGGCAGGTGCCCGCGCGACCACTCACTGGGTTCGCGAACATCGACGATGTCGAGCCCGCCGTGCGCGATCAGTGCCTGTGCCTCTTGGGGATTGACCGAATTGACCATGTGTCCAACATAAGAGACACACGGTCGCAAAGCAAGAGGGCAGATCAATCATCTGCCCGCCCGGGCGACAGGTGGGGGTCCGGACCGCGCAGTGCGGCTCTAGCGATGTGGCCGAGATCCCAGCGGTTGCAGGCGCAGGAGCGCCGCGCACAGGGCGTCGATGTCCTCGGTCGTGTTGTAGGGCGCCAGCGACGCCCGAACCGTGCTTTCCAGCCCGAAGCGCCTCAGGATCGGCTGCGCGCAATGGTGACCCGAGCGGACGGCGATGCCCTCCTGGTCCAGCGCCGCCCCGATGTCCTCGGTTCTCACACCGTCTACTACAAAAGACAGAACGCCCGCCTTCTCGGCGGCGGTTCCGATCATCCGGAGGCCGGGAACATGCGCCAGAGCCTCGGTCGCGTACACCAGCAGCTCGTGCTCGTAGCGAGAGATGTTCTCGAGCCCGATCCCGGTCACGTAGTCGATGGCCGCCCCTAACCCGACCGCGTCGGCGATGTTGCCGGTTCCCGCCTCGAAGCGTCCTGGCGGGGGCTGATAGCTGGTTCGCTCGAAGGTGACGTCCCGGATCATGTTTCCGCCGCCCTGCCAGGGTGGCATGTCCTCGAGAACGTCGGCCTTGCCGTAAAGCGCGCCGATTCCGGTCGGCGCGAACACCTTGTGACCCGAGAAGCAGTAGAAGTCACAGTCGAGCGCCTGGACGTCGACCGGCATGTGCGAGACCGCCTGCGCGCCGTCGACCAGGACGGTCGCGCCTTGGCGGTGCGCCATCGCCACCATCTCCTTGGCGGGGGTGATCGTGCCAAGCGCGTTCGAGACCTGCGTGAACGAGACCAACCGCGTGCGTGGGGTCAGCAGGCGCTGGTACTCCTCCAGGATCACCTGACCAGTGCCGTCGACCGGAGCGACGCAGAGGCGCGCGCCCTTCTCGGCGCAGAGCTGCTGCCAGGGGACGATGTTGGCGTGATGCTCGAGCCAGCTGATGAGGATCTCGTCGCCGGGGCCCACATTGCGCCGGCCCCAGGTCTGGGCGACCAGGTTGATCGCCTCGGTGGCGCCGCGCGCGAAGATGATCTCCCGCGACGACGGCGCGTTCAGGAAGCGGCGCACCTTGTCGCGCGCGCCCTCGTACGCGTCGGTCGCGCGCGCGGCCAGCGCGTGGGCCGCGCGGTGGATGTTGGAGTTCTCGTGCTCGTAGAAATAGCTCAGGCGCTCGATGACTGCCGTCGGCTTCTGCGTGGTCGCGGCGTTGTCGAGCCAGACCAGGCGGCGTCCGTGGACCCGTTCCGAGAGGATTGGAAAGTCGCGCCGGATCGAGACCGCATCGAAGATCCCGCGCTTGTCGTCGAGGTCCGGGACGACCTCCGGGCTGAACGGCGCGGTTGCCAGCGAAGTGATCGCGGGCTCCGAGAGAGCGCCCCCGGAGACCGGCGGTGTCGAGGCTCCACCGCCCGCGGGGATCGCGGGCGGCACCGGCGCGGTCGACGACGAGGGTGCTGCCGTCGAACCGGGCGGGACCGCATCGCGCACGCCGGCCGCCTCTAGAAAATAGAAGCCCGGAACCCCGCCCGCGTCGGTTCCTGCCGGCGGGCCCGCCAGGGCCGGCGCCGAGAGCCCGAAGACCTCGGAGAAGATCGCAGGCACGGTCCGCAGATCGCTCTCTTTTGGCGGCGGCGCCGACGCGATCGGCAGGGCATGGGCGGCGCCCGGAGTCGGCGGCGCCGATTGACTGCCCGAGACACCCCCGGCTCCGACCGCCAGCGCGCTCGGCCCGCGGTGGGGGGGAGCGCTCGGTCGCGGCGCGTGGGCGAACGGAACCAGCGACGCGGAGAAGGCCTCTGCCCCGGGAACGGCCCCGGCCGGAGGAGGAGAGACACCGCTCGGCGGCGCCGCCATCGGCAGCCCGCCACCCAGCCCGCCCGCGGGCAATTGCGCCAGCACCTGATTCGCGAGGCGCGCTAGCTCGGCGGCGAAATTCGCGTCAGGCGCCGGCGCCCCGACCTCGCCGCCGTTCCAGGCCAGCGGCGGGGTCACGCTGTCACTTGTACTCATGGTAGTGGCCGACGTCGACGTTCTCGAGCACGCCGAGCGCGTCGTCGGTCAAGATCGCGGTCGAGCAGTAGAGCGACACCAGGTACGAGGCGGCGCCGCGCTGATTGATGCCCATCAGGCGGACGCTCAGGCTCGGGCTGACCTCGCCGGGGATTCCCGGCTGAAACAGACCGACCACGCCTCGCTTCTTCTCGCCCGTGCGCAGCAGCAGGATGTTCGTCTTGCCGCGCCCGCCTTCGGGTCCCTCGACGTGCAGCTTGTCCGAGGGAATGATCGGGATTCCGCGCCAGGTGATGAAGGGTGACCCGAACAGGGTCACCGTCGCCGGCGGCACGCCGCGACGGGTGCACTCGCGGCCGAAGGCGGCGATCGCGAGCGGGTGCGCCAGGAAGAACGCCGGCTCCTTCCACACGCGCGCAATGAGCTCGTCGAGATCGTCCGGCGTGGGCGGGCCCTTGCGCGTCGCGACCTTCATACTGGGCGCGACGTTGCTGAGCAAGCCGTAGCTCGCGTTGTTGACCAGCTCGTTCTCCTGCCGCTCCTTCACGATCTCGAGGAGCACGCCCAGCTGCTCGCGCACCTGGTCCATCGGGCTGCGGTAGAGATCGGAGATGCGGGTCTGGACCTGGAGCGTCGTGGTCACGGTGCTGAGCGTGTACTCGCGCGGCCGCTCCTCGTAGTCGACGAACGACTCCGGCAGATTGTCGGTATCGCTGGGGCTGCACTGGATCGCGATGCCACCCTCGTTCGTGTCTTTCACGCGGTTGACGCGGTAAGTGCCCGCTTCCACCGGCGTCCAGGGCAGCAGGCTCACCAGCCAGCGCGGCGTGACCCCGATCCATTGCGGCGGCGTTTTGGTGGTGTTGGCAAGTTGTCGCGCCGCTTCGGCGCCGAGCGTGTGAGAAGCATCAGCCATGGCGAGGTCTCCGTTTCGTGCGTGCTTGCGATCGAGTCATGGGCGAACCGTATGCGGTCGAAACCGCATGTGGGATAGGAAAGTCGCCCGTCGGTACGATTGCTCCGCTACACCGGAGATGTGATCCGCTATGGCGGAAGACCACTCAGGGGTAGACATACCGAGACAGTTGTCTATCATGTCAGACAGAGACTCGAAAGCCGTCCGCGAACCAAATGACCACGACGCACTGGTACGAAGACAACGCCCGCTCGATCGGCCGCACCCCTCTGGTACGGCTGAACCGGCTGCAGGGCGGCGCCCGCGGGACCCTGCTCGCCAAGATCGAGGGGCGGAACCCGGCGTACTCGGTGAAATGCCGCCTGGGCGCCGCGCTGGTCTGGGACGCGGAGAAGCGCGGGCTGCTCGGACCCGGGCGTGAATTGGTCGAGCCGACCAGCGGCAACACCGGCATCGCGCTCGCGTTCGTCGCCGCCGCCCGGGGATACGCGCTCACGCTCACCATGCCGGAGACGATGAGCATCGAGCGGCGCAAGCTGCTGGCGGCGTACGGCGCGCGGCTGATCCTGACCGACGGGGTCAAGGGGATGAGCGGCGCCATCGAACGGGCCGAAGAGCTGGTCGCGTCCGATCCCGCTCGCTTCGTGCTGCTGCAGCAATTCAACAATCCCGCCAACCCGGCGATTCACGAGACGACGACCGGACCGGAGATCTGGGAGGATACCGGCGGCGCCATCGACATCCTGGTCTCGGGCGTCGGCACCGGGGGCACCATCACTGGTGTCTCCCGTTACGTGAAACAGCAGCGTCGCAAACCGATCCTGTCGGTGGCGGTCGAACCCTCGGACAGCCCGGTGCTCACGCAGACGCGACAAGGCCGGCCGCTCAAGCCCGGCCCCCACAAGATCCAGGGGATCGGCGCCGGTTTCGTCCCCGCGGTGTTGGATCTGTCGCTGGTCGACGTGATCGAACAGGTGACCAACGAAGAGGCGATCGAATATGCGCGCCGGCTCGCGCGCGAGGAAGGAATCCTGTCCGGCATCTCCAGCGGAGCGGCGGTCGCGGTTGCGGTCCGCTTGCTTGGCCGCGCCGAGCACACGGGCAAGACCGTCGTGGTCATCCTGCCGGACTCGGGAGAGCGCTACCTCAGCAGCGCGCTGTTCGAAGGGACCTCCGACCTTCAGGGGAGAGCGTCATGAGTCGCGCCGTCGACCGAAGCGCCAACCCCGGCGAGATCCTGCCGCCGGCGGCGCAACCTGCCGCCGCCGAGATCGCCGGCCCTTTCACCAGCGTCGTCGACGCTCTCTGCGCGGCGAACGCCAGGCTGCTCGGCGCGCGCCGCCGTCCTGGTGACCGCCGCCTTCTGCCCTCGCGCGAGACCATCGTCGCGCTCGTCGACGACCTTCGCGCGGTACTGTTTCCGAGCCACTACGGCTTCTCCGACGTTGGCGCCTCGACGCTTCGCTACCAGATCGGCGCGCGCCTCGACCGCGCGCAGCTCGCGCTGCGGGACCAGGTCCGGCGCGGGCTCGCCTTTGCCTGCGACCACCGGGCGAGGAACGGCGCCGGGGCCTGCGTCGCGTGCGACGAGCGGGCCGAAGAAGTCACCGATGCCGTGATTGCGCGCTTGCCGACCCTCCGCGCGCTGCTGGAGACCGACGTCCGCGCCGCGTACGACGGCGACCCAGCCGCCCAGTTCATCGATGAGACGCTGTTCTGCTATCCGGGCGTCACCGCCGTGATCCACTACCGGATCGCGCACGAGCTCCATCGACAGGCGGTTCCGCTGATCCCGCGCATCGTCTCCGAGCTCGCGCACAGCGCGACCGGCATCGACATCCATCCGGGCGCGCAGATCGCGGACAGCTTCTTCATCGACCACGGGACCGGCGTGGTCATCGGCGAGACGACGACGATCGGAAGGCGCGTCCGCCTCTACCAGGGCGTGACACTGGGCGCGCGCGGCTTCCCGAACGACGAGCGCGGCCGTCCGGTCAAGGGTCTCCCCCGCCATCCGATCGTCGAGGACGACGTGGTGATCTATGCCGGCGCCACGATCCTGGGCCGCATCGTGATCGGCCGCGGCGCCACCATCGGCGGAAACGTCTGGTTGACCCGCAGCGTGGCGCCCGGCACGCGCGTCACCCAGGCGCACGTGCGGCAGGATACCTTCGAGGGCGGCGCGGGGATCTGAAAGCACTCGCCATCGTGTCAGTCACCAGGCATCACGAGCCCATCCTCCCCGGCCCGAGATCCGCGCCGCGCCGGCCCCGGCGAAGCGACGGCACGCCGGAGGTCGGCTCAAACCTGCGCCGGCTCCGCAGCCGGCGCGGCCTGTCGCTCGCGCGTCTCGCGGAGCGCTCCGGGGTGAGCCGCGCGATGCTGAGCCAGATCGAGCTTGGTCAGAGCGCGCCCACGATCAGCGTCCTGTGGAAGATTGCGGGCGCGCTGGGCGTCCCCTTCTCGGCGCTGATCACCAACGGCGCGCCGGCGGCGCCCCGGGTCCTGTCGGCGCGCGACGCGAAGGTCCTGACCAACCACGACCGAACGTTCACGTCGCGCGCTCTGTTTCCATTCAACGAGCCGCGCCGCAACGAATTCTACGAGCTACGCCTGGCGATCGGGGGTCAGGAGCTGGCCGAGCCACACGCCCCGGGCACCGTCGAGAACCTGGTGGTGACGGTGGGCGAGATCGAGATCGTCGTCGCCGGCACCGTTCATCGGTTGCGGACCGGCGATGCCATCCTGTTCACGGCGGATGTGGCCCATGCCTACCGCAATATCGGCCAGGTCGAGGGGCTCATGTATCTGGCGATGGCCTATGCGGAAGACGTGGGTTGATGAATCCCATCGTGAACCGCCCCGATCATCCGCTGCGCCTGCTGCGATTCCTGCTCGCATTGTTGTTGCTGTTGCCGGCGCTGCTGTCGGGCTACACGCTCAATGGCCCCGCCGCGCTGGAAGTCATTGTCCCCTTCACGGCCGCGGTGCTGGTGTCTCCAGCAACGCGCCGCCAACGTCTCGCGGGAATTGTTGCCGGCGCGCTATCGGCCGTGGTCCTCGGCGCCGCGGGCCGGCGCGACGCCGAGGTGCTTCGCGTGCTGATGGTAGCGCTGGCCATCGTGGGGTTCCTCGCCTGGGCCCGATGGGTCGGCGATGAAGCGGCGTCGACCGCCCGAAGCTCGCTGCTCGGTCAAGCGAAGACCGACGTTGCGGATCGTCTCCAGGCAGACGCCCCCACCCGATAGCTTCGCGCGCAGGCGGTTCACGTGCGTATTGAGGGTGCGTCTCGACGTGTCGCCTACAGTGCCCCAGACGTTGTCCAGAATGTCGCGCAAGCGGCAGAGGCGCCCTTGTCGCTCAACTAAATACGCAAGCAGCTTCATCTCCATCGCCGTCAGGTGAACCGGCGTCGAGCCCAGGAAGGCGCAGTGCTGGTCGAGATCGACGGTGAGCCGCCCGCACGCGCACCGGCCGCCGTCTGGCAACGTCGAAGGCGCGACCGGCGGAAATCGGGCGCCGAGTGGCGCGGCCACGTCCACGCCGTCCATCCGGAGCCGGATTGCGCGCACCGTCGACGCCTGCACGCGCGGCTCGTCGCCGTCGAGATCGATCTCGAGCACGCGCTCGATGGTTCGCCCGCTCGCGAACGCGATGAAGATCGTGCTCCGCTCGCCCGATGTCGACGCAGCGGCCGAACCGTGGCCACCCATGCGAACCGCTACTTCCATTTGTCCACTATACAAGACAGCGCGAACCTGTAAAGCGCGGCGAACGACATCGCGCCTTTCAGTTGAACCTCGGCCACGGCGTCTGCTATCACAGACATGGGGTCGCGGAGCGCGAAGATCCTCAGCGCGTGAAGGCGCTCCCCGCGGCCCCACGGGATCGGTCGATCACCGGTCGTACATCACGAAATCGTGGCAGATCGTGAGCTCGGCGCTGGGGTTCTCGTAAGCGTGCCACTTGTCGGCGTCGAAGCAGACCGAGTCGCCCGGACCAAGATCGTGCTGCTCGTCTCCCACGTGCAGGCGCAGCTCGCCGGCGACAACCACCACCACCTCGCGCGTTCCACGCGCGTGGGGATCCGAAAGGTGCTTCGCGTGCGGGGCCAGGCGCAGCTCGTAGATCTCACTTCCAAACAGCGACCCGGCGGGCGCGAGGGGGCGGCTCTCGACCTGGCGATCGGCTGAGTACAGCACCTGCGCATCCGAACGACGCAGGAGGCCCACCGGATCGCGCGAGCCCGCCAGCAATTCAGCGAAGGGGACACCGAGCCCGGTGGCGAGGCGAAAGAGGACGCCGATGGTCGGGTTGCCCTTGGAGCTCTCGATGTGTGCAACCGCCGCCCTGCTGACGCCTGCGGCGGACGCCAAACGATCCAGTGACATCTCGCGCGCTGAACGCAGGCGACGCACGTTCTGCGCCACGCACGCCGCCAGGCCGTCGCTGGCGATCAGCGCGCGCCGATCGAGCGCGACGGCTCTTCTTTGCCGGCTCCGGACTGTCCGATCCATCGCCGTCCACTATAACAGACAGGCGTTGAGCGGGTTCGCCGAAGCACGCGCGAAGGAGCGATTTTCGCGGTCTTTATAGCGGTCGTTCGGGCAGGAACGCGATTGCCTGCAGATCGACCGGCCGCGCGCGCAGCTCGAGCGCATCGTTCACGGCAAGCCGCATTTCCTGGGTGCAGGCGAGGCCGCCGCGCGCCATGAAACGCAGCTCGAACGTGCTGTCGGTGCCGGCAGCGATGGTCAGGGGTTCAGCGGCCAACCAGGTCAATGTCTTGAGTGCACTTCCGTCGGGAGTCATGAGACGGAAGGCGCCGCGGTGGAGCGTGGCCGGCGCGGGCGCCCCATTGTGGACGCGCAGCTCGATTCGCTCCTCGACGAGGTCAAAGCCCGGCTGCTCGGGCTCGGTCGTCTGAGAACAGGCCTGGCGTAGAACTGCCAGGCTGACACCGTCGTTCGAGCCGACCTGGCCACTCGATCGAACCGGCGGGCGCATGGGCATGCAGCCTGCCGCGAGGCCCAGAGTCAGGACGCCAATGCCGAGGACTGTGGTCGTCGTTTGCGCATGCATGCAGCCCGAAAGAGCAACCCGCGTACCACATTCGAAGCTCCGCAGTTTCAGGGCCTTACGACCACTCACCCGCGGGCGATCGGGAAAACTTCCGCCTCGCGCGGAAAGATTTCCCGATCACCGTCTCGGCTGCGCTCAGTCGAACGCACCGTCACCAGACGCCGGCGCATCCGCCGTGTCGCCATTCAGGGTGTCCTGGCTGCCGGTGTCCGCGACGTCAGCCGGAACGTCGGCGATGCTGCCGTCCGCGACATCGGCCGCAATGTCCGGGCTGCTGCCGTCCGCGACATCGCGCGCAACGTCGATGCTGCTGCCGTCCGCGACATCGCGCGCAACGTCAATGCTGCCGCCGTCCGCGACATCGCGCGCGACGTCGACGTTGCTGCCATCCGCGGCCGCTCCGTCCGCCACATCGCCGGCGGCGCCGTCTGCCCCCGCCGCTCCACTATCAGTCCCGGACCGAGCGTCTCCCGCCCCGGCCGCTCCGTCCACCGCCCCGTCCGTAGCGGTCTTCCCCCCCGCACCTCCCCCGCCGTCCACGCGAGGCGGCAATGCCTTCGAGGCACCGCAGCCAGCCGCCGCCGACATGACCGCCAGCATCGCGCTCAATACCATCGCTCGCATCGATCTCATCTGTGGTTCCCCTTTCTCAAAATGCCGTCTGAAAACGACCGATGAGGACGTTCTCGGTCTTGCGATCGGCGCCTTTCGCAGCGCCCCCGGTGTACTGCGTCTGCTCGTAGTTGGCTGACGCCTTGAGATTGCGGCTGATCTGCCAGTTCAGCGCGAGTCCGTACCCTTTCGCCTCCTGGACGGACTTCGCCGGATCGGCTCCGGTCGGAAAGGCGGCGCTGTCGACTTTGAGCCAGTTGTAGCGAACACCGATCTCGATGGCGCCGAACGTTCCCGCCGCCAGGTCGAGCGCGTGCTTTGGCTTGACGCCCTCGTAGGTCACGTCGCCGCCGAACGCGATCGACGCGGTGATGTGTCCCGCGGAATTGTTGTAAGCGCCCGTGGCGTTGCCTTGCTGCACGCCCTGGTGCTCCTTGACCCATTCGCCGAGAAACCCGAAGGGCCCGTTGTAGTAGTAGAGCTGCGGATTGATGCGCGAGTGACGCCCGCCTGCGAACACATTGAGCGTCGTATCCGACGTGCTGGTCAGGTACGTGAAGACGGTGTTCTGACCGGCGGACTTGAACGCGCCCAGCGACGTGCTCGCCGCTGACCCGCCTTCGATCCCGCTGCTCGCGGCGACGCCGACACCCAGACGGCCCAGCCCGCGCAGCGCCTCCGTGTTGAACGGCTGCACGAAGATCCGACCGCCGAACGTCTTCGATGCGTTGTTGTCGATGTCCGTTATCGCGTTGTCCGCCGTGCCGTTGTAGATGCCCGCCTCATAGCGGACGAGCCCGCCCGCGATGTCGCCCGAGAGCTGCACGCCGATCTCTCGTTGGGGAGTGAGGCCTTGATCGAGCGCCCGTTCGATGAAGGTCAGATCCTGATCGGCCTGAATGCGCTCGAGACCGTACGGCTCCTTGAACTTGCCCAGGCGCAGGCGCAGCCACGGGAACGGGTGAACGTCCAGGAAAGCATCCGCGACAACCACCGCGTTGTTGCCGAAGTCGGGAGAGAAGAAGAAGTCCGTCAAACCGAGCAGCGTACCGGCGAGGATCGGCCTGATCTTGCGCAGGACGAAGGTGTCGAGCGGCGACAGGGTGCTGTCGCCGATGAAGGCGCGCCCGTCGACTTGCAGCAGGCCCTTGAGCCGGACCTGGTAGGCGCGATCGCGGCTGACGATCGTGAAACCGCTTTCGTCGGCCTGCGAGATGGGTCCTTCCGCGACCGGGTGCGCATTGTCGGGCGGGAGCGACGCGCCCTGCCCCTTTTGCGACTCCAGGACGCGCGTCCGTCGATCGAGCTCATCGAACCGATCCTGCCAGGCAGGAGGCGGGCCGGCGATTGCGGGACCGCCGGGCGGGCCCTCGGGCGTGGTCACGTCGGGCGCGGGAGGCGCGTCCTGAGCGTGCGCCACACCCGCGGACAAGATCAGCCCCAGCACCGCGACGCCAACCCTTGCAACTTCTGATCGATGGACAGTGGTTCGGGACCCAAACGTCATCTGCAGGCTCCTATATGAGTTTCGGAAGCGGTCGCGGACGTCAGCCAGGCGACACATTGCCGTTCCTCTATATAAGAGGTATGTCTTTTATACAAGACATACTGAGCCATACGCAGCGCGGGTATTGGGCTACCGCCTTTGCTATGCCGACCGAGATTGCCGGCTCGGCTGGCCCGTACCGAACGAGCGCATCGCTTCCTCGCGCAGCACGGACAGCAGCCGGATCTTGATCTCGTTGGCACGGTCGTCCGCCAGCAGTCCGGCGAACTGGCGCGGGCGGGGCAGGTCGACGTCGACCGTATCCACCACCCGGGTAGGAATGTGGCTCATGACCAGCACGCGGTCGGCGAGGAAGAGCGCCTCGTCGACGTCGGTCGTCACGAACAGCGTCGTGCGTGGTGACCTTTCGCACAGCTCCGCGTAGAGCTCGAGCATCAACTTCTTGGTGAGCGCGTCGAGACCGCGAAAGGGCTCATCCAGGATCATCAGCGCCGGTTCGTTGACCATGGCGCGCACCAGCTCCGCGCGGCGTTGCATCCCGCCCGACAGGTGCGCGGGGTACTTCGACCGGAACTCGGAAAGACCGGTGCTCTCGATCAGCTCCTCGCACACGTCCTTTGTCTCGGACGTGAGCTCTCCTCGCGCCTTCGGTCCGTACACCACGTTGCCGGCGGTCGTCATCCACGGAAACAGCGCGCACTCCTGGAACATCACCTGCCGATCCCGGCCAGGTCCGCGAACCGGCTTACCGCCGGCCAGGATCTCGCCACGCTCGGGCCGTTCGAATCCGGCGAGCAATCGAACCAGCGTGCTCTTGCCGGCGCCCGACGGGCCAATCATCACCGTGAGCTTCCCCGGTTCGATCGTGAATGAGCAGTCTTCGACGACCTGGCGCAGCGCGCGGCCGGAACGATAACTCTTGGCGACGCCGCGCAGTTCGATGTGACTGGGTTCCAAGGTCATGACCGCAGAGTGAGCCAGGGCGTGAAGTGGCGAGCCGCGAGACGGAGCGCAGCGCTGGACAGATAGCCAGCAATCCCGATCGAGATCATGCCCACGACGATCTGGCCGTACGAACCACCGACATAGGAGCTCCAGATGAAGAATCCAAGGCCACCGCCCGACGCGGCCGACTCGCCCGCGCCGCCGCCCGAGATCATCTCCGCCGCGACGACCACCTCCCATGTGACTCCGATCCCCACTTCCATGCCCACGAGGACGGAGGGCAACAAGCCGGGCAGGACGATGCGCCGGAACACGTTTAGGCGGGACGCGCCCATGGAACGCGCGGCTTGAACGAAGCGCGGATCGAGAGCCTCGGCCCCGCCGAGCACGTTGATGACCAGCGTGTAAAAGGCGCCGAGAAAGATCACGAATGCGATCGACAGCTCCTGCGTCGGCCAGAAGATGATCGCGGCCGGCACCCAGGCGAGCGGCGGGATTGGGCGCAAGAGCTCGAAGACAGGGAATACCGTCGCGCGAAAGCCGGGGCTGAGCGCGAGCAAGAGGCCGAAAGGAACTCCCACCAGCGTGGCGGCGGAGAACCCCGCGAGCACGCGGATCAGGCTCATTCCCCAGCTATGCCAGTATCCGGCGTCGGTGATCAGGCGAACGGCCGTGCTGAGCACCACGGTGGGTGGCGGCACATTGCTGAGCCAGGGCCAGGGATGGCCGGCCCAGCGCGCGCTGGTTGCACCGAGTTCCCAGAGCGCGAGCGTCACTGCGTAGGTGATGAGCGCCCGCCGCGTCTTGCGAGGAACGCGTAGCAGCCGCCAACGCCGGTTCGACAACCCGGACGCCCCGGCGACCGGCGCAGCGATCGGTATGTCGCTCTCGGCATGCGCCGACATCGGCTCAGTTCTCTCTCTCTCCCCGGGCAAAGGCTTTCCGCGCCTCTTCGTGGATCGCCCCGGTGACGTCGCCCACCAGCTGCCGGTAGCGAGCGCTGGTCACGACGTCGTGGCGCCGCGGATAGGGCAGATCGACATCGAGCACCGCCTTGACGCGACCGGGCCGCGAACTCATGACCACCACGCGGCGCGCGAGGAAGATCGCTTCCTCCAGATCGTGCGTGATGAAGAAGATCGTCACCTGATTGCGCGCGTAAACGTCGAGCAACGACTCGTGCATCATCGACTTGGTGAGCGCATCCAGCGCGCGGTACGGCTCGTCGAGCAGCAGGACGGCGGGATCATTCATGAGCGCACGCACGATCTCGATCCGCCGGCGCACCCCCGACGACGTCTGTCCCGGATACGCGTCTTCGTATCCCTCGAGCCCGGCTTCGGCCAGCGCCTGCCGTCCCTTGTCGAGAGATTGGCGACGCGACAACCGGCCCTGCACGACCGGGCCGAAGGCGACATTTTCCAGGACCGTCTTCCACGGAAAGAGCGAGCCGTTCTGAAAGACGACGACCCGATCGGCGCCAATCGGCGCTTTCGGCTGCGTCGGTCCCGACAGCAGGCGACCGTCGAGGCGGATTTCGCCTCCATCGAGCGGATGAAAACCGGCAACCGCGTTCAGCAACGTGGTCTTTCCGCAACCCGACGGGCCGACGACGGCGCAGATCTCGCCCGCCGCGATGTCGAGCGAGCAACGATCGAGCGCAACGACCCGCGTGCCAGCCGCATCGTAGTTCTTGACGGCGTTGCGGATCGTGAGCGCACCCCTTGTCACGGCGATGCCCCGATCCCCAGCTGGCGCGTGCGCCACACCAACACCCGTTCGCCGAGCAACCGAACCAGCGCGCTGGACGTATAGCCGACGATTCCGAGCGTCAGCATGCCGATGACGATCGTCGGGTACTGGACCATCGTATAAGAGGTGTTGATGACGTAGCCGAGGCCGAACTGACCCGAGACCATCTCCGCCGCCGCGAGAGAGAACCAGGCGACGCCCATCGAGATCTGCAGGCCGGTGAAGATGAACGGCAGCGCGCCGGGAACGATCACGTGTCGAAACACGTTCCAGCGTGAGGCGCCGAGGCAGGTGGCCGCAAGAATGTAGTTTCGTTCAATCGATCGCACGCCGAGTAACGTGTTGAGCGCCGTCGCGAAGAACGAAGCCAGGAACGTTAGAAATACGACCGGCGTCTCCGAGCCCGAGAACATGATGATGGCAAGCGGGACCCACGCGAGGATCGGAATCGGCCGCAGGATCTCGAACAGCGGAAACAGGTATTCCTTGGCGGTGACCGACCAGCCCATGAGCAGGCCCAGCGGCACGCCGAGCACCGTCGCGAGAAGAAATGCGATGCCGACGCGGCGCAGGCTGACCAGGATGTGCTGGTAGTAGACCGGCGTATGCAACGACACGCCGAACGTCGGGTCGCGGCTCAGCCATTCGTGAACGACGTCCGTCAGTCCCGGCATTTTCGCGAAGCGCGGCAGGCGCAGTCGCTCGACGGTCAGGTACCAGGCTCCCAGGAAGAGCGTATATCCGAGGAGCAGTAAATACGGCCGCGGCCCCTTGAACCAGTCCGCGGCGTTTGCCATGAGGTCGGCAATCCCGGCTCGCGGCCCGTGGTCACGGCCGCGCGCCGCGATGGAGACGTGACTGCTTCCGGGTTGCATTTGGCGAACGTTAGTTGGTTGCGAACGCCACCCCGGCCCGGATCTCGCCGAGAGGCGCTCGCAAGCCCCGCTCCTCGAGGATCTTCGCCGCGAAGCCTGGCACGACCGCATCCGGCGGAAGCTCTGCATGCGCGATGCCCTTCACCTCATAAAGGAAGGACGTCGCGCGCCGAATCAGCTCCAGGCTCTCGGGAGTGAATCCGAACGGCAGCGTCAATCGAACCGGCGACCCGCCGGCGCTGGCGGGATAGCTCCCGAAGAGCGCCTGCTGCAGGATCTTTTCGTCGAAACCGGTCGTCTTCTGTTTCGCGAAGTGCACCACCGATGCGGCGTTCTTCGGGTCGGCAAGATAGAGCTCGGCATCAGCCTCGGCGCGCAGCCACGCTTCGATGACGTCCGGGCGCTGCTGAATCAGGTCGGCGCGGGCGTCGATGAACGCGGCGTCGTTCTCGCCGAAGTCGTTTCCGCTGGCCACGCGGCGCGCGAGCCCCTCGATCACCAGGCGCGAGGCCGTCGGCTCCCAGACCACCGCGGCATCGATCTTGTTGCTGCGAAATCCGCTAGTGATGAGCTCGATGTTCTGGTTCAGGTACTCGGCGGGATTGACGGACTGCTTCTTGAAGACGGCGCGTGCAAAGCGATCGGTGCAACTCCCCTTGGGCACCGCGACCTTCTTGCCATCGAGCCATTTGAGCGCCGCGGTCGCGTTGGCAAAAGGGGGCGCGTCATTGCGCGCGAGGAACACGTTGCACTGATCGTGACTGAGACCGACGTTGGCGATGATGCGCAGATCGCCGACGTCGCGCTTGGTCGCCCCCACGATCGAGGGCATGTCGCCGAGGTAGCCAATCTGCTGCTTGCCGGCGAGCATGGCGTTCACGATGATCGCACCCTGCAGCCCGACCTGGAACTCGACGGTCGACTGCGGAGGAAGGTACTTCTTCCACAGCTCGAGGCCGTTCACGACCAGCCCGGACCAGGACTCCGAGTAGTAGGGCTGGAAGCCGACGACGAGATGGATGGGATCGCCGGGCTTGCCGTAGTCGAGATGAGCCGTGGGAGCGGTGCTGACGCCCCCCGCCGCGGCCGGTGCCTCGCTACGCTTGCAGCCTCCGACGAGCACGACCATCGAAACAATCGAGAGGACCGACTGGCGCAAGGTGACCTCCACGGCGCGGCTTTCAAAAGGGGATGTGCGTTCCGATGCCGAGCATCCGCGTATCGAGCTGGATGTGGCGTTTGGAGAGCCGCGCCCGATCGTCCGCGATCCGCAGCGAATCGTGGATCTTGCCGACGGCGTAAAGCTCCGTAATGCCACCGTCGAGCGCGGTTCGAAATACTTGTAGTGCGGAGGTCGCGGACGCGCTCGCGCCGTCCGCGGCGAGCTCGACCCGATACACCGTCACGTGCCGCGAGAGCACCGAATGATCGCTGTTGTGTCGCGGCAGCGTCTCGAACAGCGATCGCAAAGCGGGCTTGTCCTGGTCCAGCCAGACCATATCCCTGCGGATCTCCGGACTGTACGCGCCGACGACGTAGCGAAAGTCTGGTTCGCACAGATCGAGGTAGCCCTGGAATTCGCGCCCGTCGAGCAAGAGCGCGCTTTGATAGACGACAGACTCGACCAGGCGCTCGCGGCTCACGATTTCACCGCGCTGCGCGGGGCCAGCGCGCGCTCGCCGTCCGGACGTTCAGCGAACGGATCCGACGCGGACCGCCCCATGCGGCGCCCCCACTCGGCGTAGTAGTGCCGCATGCCGATCTCGTCGTGGATTCCGCTGTTCTCTTCGCGCCCGTGAAGTACCCATCGGCTTCCCGAGTCCGCGTCGCGCATCGCGCGCCCCTGGCCGGTTACGCCGAGGAAGTCTTCGTGCAGGTTGCGGCCGAACGGGCCCCAGATCGTGTTGTGGTCGCGCACGCGCGCTTGACGCTGCTCGGGTGTGTCGCTCTTCAGGCCGAGGCCGCGAAGCTCGATCAACGTCCGGTTGGGCGCGAGCGGGATCGCGGTGTCCATCCGGATCACCGACGTGCGCAAGTTGTAGGTCATGCCGGGAAACAGGTCGACCAGGATCCACCCACCGGGCGTGAGCCCGGGCCAACCGACGTCGCGGTCCGCCGAACCTTGATACGCGTCGTAGCGAACCTTCATCGATCCAACGGCGGCGTGGCCATTGGGATGCGGAACGTACTTGCGCTCGAAGTAACCGGGCTGCTGCATGCCGGTCACGCGGTTAAAGTAGTGCATGTAGTCGTGATAGAACTCGCTGTTGGTGTCGTGCCACAGCTTGAAGTTGGTGTTCAGCACGACCTTCTGGAAGTGAAAGACCTCGAGCGGCTGGTCGAGGAAGGGCGCCAGCGACTCGAGCGCGTCGCCAACGAAGTCGCGCAACGCCGGCGCGCGATCGTCGATGTTGACCCATACGAATCCGCCGAAGCCCACCTCGCACCTCACGCGCCGCAGACCGACGTCAGAAGGCGTGAGGCGATCCTGGTACCCTTCGCGGCGCCGCGCGATCCCGGTGCAATTGCCGCACTCATCGAACGTCCACGCGTGGAAGATGCACGTGAAGACCCGCGCGCTGCCCGCCGGGTCGTAGACCAGCGTGTTCCCGCGGTGCGGGCAGACGTTGTAAAAGGATCGCACCGATCCGTCGCCGCCGCGCGCGACGATCAGATTCACGCCCGCCGGATGCTGAAACGTCCGGTAATCGTGGGGCGCGGCGAGCTCGCTCTCGTGGCAGGCGATGATCCAGGTGTGGGCGAAGATCTTCTCACGCTCCTCGCGCAACAACCCCTCGTCGGTGTAAAGCCGCGTATCGACGTAGTGGCTCGCGGGCAAGCGCGGCGGTTTGATCCATTCCTCGGCGTCGCGTGACATGTTTGGTTTCGCTCTCCCTCAGCCGGTGATGTGCTGCCGGCGCAGGCTCGTCACGAAGTCGCCAACGACGGAGCGCAGGCGGGTGTCGATCTCGGGCTCGAGGGCCAGCGGCACCGTGCTGCTCGGGCCGAGCAGCTTGTCGAGGATGAAGAGCCCGCTCACTACGTGCTGGGCGCCGAGCGCGCTCAACACCGGCCGCAGGCCGTAGTCGATCGCCAGCACGTGGGCCAGCGTGCCGCCGGTGGCGAGCGGCAAGATCACCTTGCCGCTCAGTCCAAACTGCGGCAGCAGATCCAGAAACGCCTTGAGCACGCCAGTATAGGAAGCTTTGTAAACCGGAGTCGACACGACCACGCCCTGCGCCCGCTCGATGAGGCCCAGCGGCTCGCGCAATGCCGGCGAGTCGAGGCGCGCATGCAACACATCCGCGGGTGGCAGGTCACGCACGTTGATGCGCGCGACCTCGAACCCCTGCGTGGCGATCTGGGCGGCGACCCAGTCGTTGAGCTGCGAGGTGCGCGAGGGCGCGACCGGACTGCCGCTGACGGTGACGACGAGAGCCATGGCTAGAAGTGCCCGTTGAGCGTGATGTCGACGCTGCGGTCGACGAACGAGTGCCCCGCCGGCGTGAAGCGGCGCCAGTCGACGTACTCGCCGAGCACGGTCAAGTTGTCGCCGACCGCGACCGCGAGCGCCGGCACGTTGAGGAGCTCGGTCGTCGAGACGTCGGAGTAGCGCCCGGTGCTGACGTTGTAGCGCAGCGTGACCTTTTGCACCGTGTACTGGCCACCGACGAGGCCGTAGTGGTTGTGGGCGGACGCTTGCCCGAGAATCGCCGGCGACGTTGCGGTCGCGGGCGTGCCGGCGACCGGAAAGTCAGTGACCGTCTGGCCGTTCTGGTAGGTGTATTCGCCCCAGGCGCTCCACGATTTGCCCGCCACCTTGAGATCCGCCGCCCCGCGATAGACGTTCTTGGTGCCGATCGGCAGCGCCGCCTGCAGGAAGGCGCCCGACAGACCGCCGGTGGCGACGAGCCCGTTGGCTGATTTGATGAAGGGCTCGGCGCGCAGGATCGATTCGTTGCGCCGGTTAGCGCCCGGGATCGAGATCGTATCGCGGCCGTCGAGCGACACGTTGGTGTGCCCGTCGATCACGAAATACTGCGCGTAGTAACGGAGGCCCTTGTCGCCGTCTGCTCCGACCGCGCCCTCGAGCGACAGGCCGTAGTCGGGATCGAGCTTGAGCCCGTCGTAGACCTGGACGTTGCCGTAGAACGAGTTGTCCCAGAACAGGCCAAAGCGGCTGTACTCCTTGCCGGCCTTGATCACGGTGTCCTTCGCGACCGCCACCGAGACATAGGCTTCTTGCGCCCAGACCGGGGCTGAATAGAACCCGCGCAGGCGCGAGTCGCGGAAGCGCGGCTCGATGTGCAGGCCGACGGCCCCGAAATGACCGTCGAGCAGCAAGTTGGCGAAGAAGAGATCGACGTTTTGCTTCGCGCCGGTGTTGACCGGGCTGTAGTACCAGAGGACCGCGCCACCGCCGAGGCTCAGCGACTTCAGCCAGGTCGGCAACGGCTCCTGTTTCGCGGCGACAGCGGGGACATCCGCCGCCGGGACCACGCTGATCGAGGAAGCGGCGAGAGCGGTGGGCGGCGCCGGCGGCGCGGGTTGCGGCGCTTCGTCGGCCCGTGCGGGCGACGCGACGGCCAAGAGGCCCGCGGCGACCACGGCGGCAGACAGCGGCGCGATCGAACGAATCAGGAATGAAGGTGTAGTTGATGGCTGACGACGAACGAACATGGCTTGTGTCCTTTTTTTTCTTCTAAATGGTTGGTTGATGGTTGCCGGCGGCGGGCCCTCGCGCGGCGCGCGCCCGGCGGGTTCCAACGCCCAGGTAAAACTCCTGGACGTCGCTACGCGCGCGCAGCTCGGCCGCGGTGCCGGCGGCGGCGACGCGGCCGTTCTCCAAGATGTAACCGTGGTCGGCGTGGGCGAGCGCCAGCCGCGCGTTCTGCTCGGCGATCAAGAAGCCGACCCCCTCGTCACGATTGAGCGTGCGGACGATCTCGAAGATCTCGGCGGTGACCAGCGGGGCCAGCCCCATCGACGCCTCGTCGAGCAGCACGAGGCGCGGTCGGGTCATGAGGGCCCGCCCGATGGCGAGCATCTGCTGCTCGCCACCGGACGTGAAGCCGGCGATCGACTTGCGCAGGCGGGCCAGGCGCGGGAAGTAGCCGTAGACACGATCCAGATCCGCGCGCAGCGAGCGCCCCCGCGTGCGGCGGACCAGAGCGCCGGCGCGTAGGTTCTCGTCGACGGTGAAATGAGGAAAGCAGCGGCGTCCCTCCAGCACCTGCACCAGCCCCGCCTTCACCAGCTCTGGCGCCGCCGTTGCCCTCCGCCCCTTTCGTCGCTCGCCCGACTCCCCTGACGTCCCCGCATCGGCGACGGTCTGCCCGAGGTACCGGATGGTGCCGCCGCTGACCTCTCCGTGGTCCGCACGCAGGATGCCGGAGATCGCTTTCAACGTCGTGCTCTTCCCCGCCCCATTGGCGCCGAGGAGCGCCACGACGCCACGGCTCGCGATCGTGAGCGAGACCCCGCGCAGGGCGATCACGATCCCGTCGTAGACTGCCTCGACGTCGCGCAGCTCGAGCAGCGGTGCTTCGTCGGAGCCGTCGGTTTCCGCAGTTGCCGTCATGGCTTTCCTCCGCCCGCCCGTGCGCTCAGCGCGAGGCGTGCGCCTCTTGAGAGCAGTTCCGCGGCTTGATCCCCTTCTCCTTGGCGTACTTCGCCGCCGAGGCCTCGATGATCGGCCGCAGCACCGCGCGGTCCGGGTGCACCCAGTCGCTGATCGTCAACCACTTCTGGCCGTCCCACTGCTGGAAGCGGACCGCGCCGCCACCTTCGTGATCCGAGCAAGAGAGCTTGATCGGCTGCAGGAGACCGAGCGCGCCGAGCTCCTTCAGGCGGTGATCGTCGATCGAGAGGTTTTCGAAGCCCCAGCGGACCTCTTCTCCCGTGAGCGGCCGCTTGCCGAACTTGGCCTGCGCGGTGCGGATGGCCTCGACGTTGAGGATCCCGTTCTCGACGCCCAGGTTGTAGTAGATGGTACCGAAGCGCTTCGGATCCTTGAGGTCGCCCTTGCCCGCCTTGAGCACGTGCTTGTCGATGTCGCGCAGCACGGGGAAGTCGGTTCCGGACGGGCCAGTGGTGATCGCGATGTAACCCTTGCCGACCGAGCCGGCCGGCTTCACGTCTTCCTCGGCGTTGCTCCAGATGTTGCCGATGATGTGATCGACCGCGAAGCCGGTCTTCGCGGCGGTCTTGATCGCCACCGGATTCATCACGCCCCAGCCGCGCAGAATCACCCAGTCGGGCTTGATGCGGCGGATGTTGAGCCACTGCGACTGCTGCTCGTTACCCGGGTGCGGGACCTCGATGTGGGTGATCTCGAAGCCGTACTTCTTTGCGTAGAGATCGAGGATCGGGATCGTCTCCTTGCCGTACGGCGAGCCGTGATAGAGCGTGACAATCTTCTTGCCCTTCAGGTTCTCGATGCCGCCGTACTTCTGACCGATCCAGGTGATGATCGCGGCGATCTCGCTGTACGGGTTCAGCTGCAGAGGGAAGATGTAGGGGAAGACGCTGCCGTCGGTGGAGTCGGTGCGCCCGTGGTTGATGGTGATGAGCGGAATCTTGTCGGTGGTCTGGCGGTCGATCGTCGCGTAGGCGATACCGACGCTGAGCGGATTGGTGGCCGCGGTCGGCGCGCCATTGAGCCCCTTCTTCAGGCGCTCGTAGCACTCGACGCCGCGCTCGACGACGTACTCGGTCTCGCACTCCGACCAGGTCAGCGTGACGCCGTTGACGCCGCCGTCACGCTTGTTGATGAGCTGCATGTAGTCGATGAAACCGCCGAAGAAGCCCGAGCCGCCGGCCGCGTAGGGCCCGACCCGATAGCTCTGCAGCGGAAAGTACTGCTCGTTGGGCGGGGCGGCCGTTGCGGGCTTCGCCGCGGCCACCAGCAACCCGGCGCTGAGGAGCGCGGACATACCTACCCTGCGGATCGCGTGCGCGTTCATCTCGAATCCCTCCGTCGTGGACAGTCGTGTCGTGTGTGTCAGGTCGCGGTCACGCTCGCGCGCCGGAGCGCGCGAGCCCGCGACAGCATCCTGGCGTCATCTCGCGCGTGCCCATCGCAACACCCGCCGGCGCGACGTCTGAAAGAGACGCGCCAGGCCCTGGGGTTCCTTGAGCAGGAAGACGATGATCAGCCCGCCGAACACGATCTTCTGGATGTTCTCCAGGCGCGAGGCATCGACGCTGCCGCCGACCACCGCGCGCCCGATGATGTCCATCAAGATGGGGACCAGCACGATGAACGCCGACCCCAGGAACGATCCGGCGACGCTGCCGAGGCCGCCAATGATGATGATGAAGAGGATCTGAAACGAGCGGTCGAGATCGAACCCGTGCGGCTCGACGGTGCCGAGATAGGTGAACGCCCAGAGCGCGCCCGCGACGCCGCAAATGAACGAGCTGGCGGCGAAGGCGGACAGCTTGGTGCGCAAGATCGGGATGCCGACGACGGCGGCCGCGGTGTCCATGTCCCGCACCGCCATCCAGCTCCGTCCGGCGTCACCGCGCACGACGTTGCGCACTAGCACGGTCAGAACCACGACCACCGAGAGCGTCAACAAGTAGCGCCCGCGCGGGTCGCCGAAGTCGTGCCCGAACAAGAGCAAGGGCGGCGCGCTGATCACGCCCGAGGCGTTGTAGTTCGAGAACCAGCCGAACTTGGTAAACGCCCACTCGACGAAGAACTGCGCCGCCAGCGTCGAGACGATGAGATAGAAACCCTTGATGCGCAGGCTCGGCAGTCCGAAGAAGACGCCGACCAGCGCCGCGGCGACGCCGCCAACGGCAAGGCCGATCGGCAGCGGCAACCCTGGGAGCCGGACCAGTGCGTTGTAGGCGCCGAATGCACCGACCGACATGAACGCCGAGGATCCCAGCGAAAGCTGGCCCGCATAACCGGTGAGCAGATTGAGGCCCAACCCAGCGAGACCGAGGACCAGGAACGGGATCAGGATCGCGCTGAACCAGTAATCGTTTCCGATCGCGGGAATCACGCCGAAGGCCAGCGCAGCGAGGGCGAGCCACGGGAGCGGCGCGCGCACGCCCGATCGCCAGCGATCGGAGACGCCGATCGAGGCCTCGAGTGACACGTCGCCGAGCGCCATCCTCTAGACCCTCTCCACGCGCGCTTCGCCGAACAAACCCGTCGGCCGCGCCAGCAGGAACAAGAGCGCCAGCACGTACGGAAACCAGTTCTCGATACCGCCGTCGACACGCGGACCGATGTAGACCTCTGCCAGCTTCTCGGAGGCGCCGACGATCAGGCCGCCCGCGATCGCGCCCACGATCGAGGTGAAGCCACCGATGATTAGCACTGGCAGGGCCTTGAGCACGATCAGCGAGAGCGAGAACTGCACGCCGACCCTCGCCCCCCAGAGCAACCCCGCCACCAGCGCGACACCGCCGGCCACCGCCCACACGATCCCCCAGACGCGCCGGAGGTCGATCCCGATGGAGATCGCGGCCAGCGCGTCGTCGGCCACCCCGCGCAGGGCCAGGCCCAGGCGCGTGCGCTGGAACAAGAGCGCCAGCACGATCACCAGCAGGCCGGCGGTCGCCGCCGCGAACAGATCGAACTGGCTGATCATCACGCCGTGGACCTGAAACGGACGGTCGGTGATCCCCAGCTCCAGCTCGTGCACGTCGGAGCCCCAGACCGTCTGCGCGAGCCCTTCGACCACGAAGCTGAGCCCCAGCGTCGCCATGAAGAGGACGATCGGCGGCCGGTTGACCAGCGGGCGCAGCACCACGCGTTCGACGACGAGGCCGAGCAGCACCATGACGCCGAGCGAAGCTGCCAGCGCCGCGATGAACGGCAGGCCGCGCTCGACCAGGCTGACGAACGTCAGCGCCGCCAGCAGCACCATCGCACCCTGCGCGAAGTTGAAGACGCCCGACGCCTTGTAGATCAGCACGAAGCCGATCGCGACTAGCGAGTACATCACGCCCGCCAGCAGGCCGCCCGTCAACACTTCGATGAAGAACTGCATCGCTGCTCCGCCTGCTAGTGGGCCACGCCCAGATAGGCGTCGATGACCGCTTGGTCGCGGCGGACATCCTCGGGCCGCCCGTCGGCGATCTTGCGGCCGTAATCCAGGACCACCAGATGGTCGGCGAGATCCATCACCACGCCGATGTCGTGCTCGATGAGCACCACGGTGGCGCCGAGCTGGCCGTTGGCATCGACGATGAACGCGCTCATCTCCTGCTTTTCCTCGGCGTTCATGCCGGCCATCGGCTCGTCGAGCAGCACCAGTTTGGGCTCCGCGGCGAGAGCGCGCGCGAGCTCGACCCGCTTTTGCACGCCATAGGGCAACTCGCCCACGACGGTGTCGCGATGGCGCCCGATCCCGAGGAGATCGATGATCCGCCCCGCGTGGGCGCGTGCCGCGATATCTTCTCGCCGGGCGCGCGGCGTGCGCAGCGCCTGGGCGAAAAGCCGCGCGTGCCGCTTGAGGTGCCCGCCCACGATCACGTTCTCGAGCACGGTCATGCCGCGAAAGAGCGCCACATTTTGAAACGTCCGCGCGATTCCGCGTCGAGCGGCGTCGCGCGGCCGAACGCGAGCCGCGGCGTGGCCCTCGAAGGTGATCCACCCGCGCTCGGGCACGTAGACGCCGCTGATCACGTTGAGCAGCGAGCTCTTGCCCGCCCCGTTGGGCCCGATGAGCGCGCAGATCTCCCCCGCCGCCACCTCGAAGCTCACGTCGTCGAGCGCGCGAACGCCCCGGAACGTGAGCGAGATGTTCTCGAGGCGCAACAGCGCCCGGCCCGGCGACCACGCCGGGACAGGCGCCGTGTACGCCGGCGCCTCGAGTGGCGGCACGGAGCTATCTGCGGCGGCAATGGTCATCTCACGCCGCCGCCTGCTTCGACGAGTCGGACTCGAGCTCGCGCACCAGCGGCAACACGCGCTTGCCGAAGTACTCGACGTCTTCCAGGTAGTGCAGGAACCCGCCCAGGATCAAGTTCACGCCCTGGTTCTTGTAGGCGACGATCCGGCGCGCGATCTGCTCGGGCGTGCCGATGAGCCCGGTCTTGAAGCCGTCGTTGTACTGGACCAGGTCGTCGAAGTTCGACTGCGCCCACATCCCCTCGCGTTCGGGCGCCGCCTTGCCCGCCTGCTTCACCGCCTCGCCGAAGCCGTGTACCGCCTCTACGTCCGCCTTGGCGATGATCTCGCGCAGCACCTCGCGCGCCTCCGCCTCGGTTTCACGCGCAATGATGAACGCGTTCAGGCCGAACCGGATCGGGTGACGCTGGCCGGCGGGTCGTGGGTGCTCCGCCGCGATCCCGCGCACCTCGTCGATCTGCGCGCGCACGCCCTCGAACGAGTTGCCGTTCATGAAGTACCAGTCGGACACGCGACCGGCCATCCCGCGCGCGGCGTGCGAGTTGCCTCCCTGGAAGATCTCGGGGTGCGGCTGCTGCACCGGCTTCGGCTTCAAGTTAAAGCCGTGGAAGCGATAGAAGTCGCCGACCTGCTCGAAGTGATCCTGCGTCCAGGCGCCGCGCAGCGCCCGGATGAACTCCTCGGAGCGGCGGTACCGCTCGTCGTGCTCCAGCCAGGGCTCACCGAGCGCGGTGAACTCACCCTTGAACCAGCCGCTCACGACGTTGACCGCAATGCGTCCGTTCGACAGGTGATCGGCCGTCGCCGCCAGCTTGGCGAGCACGCCCGGCTGCCAGAGCCCAGGGTGAATCGCGGCGATGACCTTCAATCGTTGCGTCGCCAGCAGGAGCGCCAGGCTGAACGTCGTCGACTCGTGCTGGTACTCGGCGCCGTAGCTGGCCATGTACCGCACCTGGCTGAGCGCGTATTCGAAGCCGGAGTTCTCGGCCAGGATCGCCAGCTTCTTGTTGAACTCGTATTGCCAGTCGGTGCGTTGCTCGATCTTGCTGACCACGAGGCCGCCGCTGACGTTGGGGACCCAGTAGGCGAACTTGATACGGTCGGTGTCGGTGGCGTTTGCGTCTTGGCTCATGTCACGGCTCCTCGAGTCTCGCTGTGTGCCGATGTCAGTAAGCAGCGGCCGTGCCAGCGGCGATCGCCGCCGGCGCGCCGCTTTCGCGCGCGCGCAACCGCGCGTGCGTATCCAGCAACATCGAACTGCTGAGCGAGTGCTGCTGGTGCAGCAGGAGCGCAAGCGCGCGCATCACGCGATCTCCAGATCGTGACCGAGCTTGAGCTGCTTGGTGCGGAGGTAGGCCAGGTTTTCCCGATTGGGCGCGATGATCAGGGGAACGCGCCCCACGATGCGCAGGTCGTAGCCCTCGAGCTCGACGAACTTCGCGGGGTTGTTGCTCATCAGCCGCAAAGTCGTCACACCGAGATCGGTCAGGATCTGCGCGCCGACGTCGTAGCTCCGCGCGTCGATCGGCAGCCCGAGGTCCAGGTTGGCTTCGACCGTGTCGCGGCCCTGATCCTGAAGCTTGTAAGCGTCAAGCTTGCTCGTGAGCCCCACGCCGCGTCCCTCGTGACCGCGCAGATAGACCACCACGCCGCGACCCTCGGCAGCGATGCGATCGAGCGCAGCGTCGAGCTGCGCGCCGCAGTCGCAGCGCAAAGAGCCGAAGATGTCGCCGGTCAGGCACTC